>MDSZ01153495.1_pt1 | contig 14724 bp, 21 predicted proteins | sample 811201 | NCBI WGS metagenome assembly MDSZ01 (sample SAMN05326647, study PRJNA326480) | marine metagenome | isolation source: seawater | place: Indian Ocean: North | collected 2010
CACCTCATTAGCTCTGAAACATTGGGAACCGTCCAGAGGCGTCCCCTTCCCTCATTCTGTAAAAACAGTATATAAAAAATAAAACCTACAAGCAAGAAAAAAACTGGGGGAAGAGTGTGTTCTCTACTAGCGAAGGTTATTTTGCGGTGCCTAGCTCCCCCCTTTGGGTTCACATCGTTGGCGGGCCTTGCTTTCGGTACTAACAGCACTCCCCCATTGTCTTTGTGGAGGGTTTTTTAAGAGTGGTTATCCCTTCCGTCAACACTCATTATCAGTACGCCAATCTTTTTGCCCGAATCTGATTCAGCGGCGGGACTCATTGGCTAACCCTCAATCATTAAAAACATAATACAAAAGATTTAACAATTAATCAAGTAAAAATCTAAAGTGATTTAATCTTTTCAATCATAGAAATCATTTCTTGTGCTACTGTATCGTGTTGTTCACGAGGAATGTAGGTAGGATGAGTTCCTGCACTTTTAAGTAGCTCTTGTAAATATTCGTTATGTAAACCTGTCTGTGCTATTTGTTTCTCAACATTTGATCTAGGAACATGAATTACTTTTTTGCCTTGTAGCAGTCTATTTAAAAGTAGTAAGTTAGCAACAAAACTCATTTGTAGTAATTTTTCATCATGCCAAGTGTTCAACCAAAATTGTAGTTCAGACTTAATATGTTCGTAGTTAAAAGGACTATGTCTACGTAGTTGTTCTTTGAAAGACTCAAGTGCATTGGCGTCCTTTACAGCTAATTTAATTTCCTCAAGAGGAAAATCTCTCCTCCACCCTGGAGAGTAAATATAGTCTGGTTTCGAGTGAAATATGATGTACAGGTCAAGATGCTTATGCTTTTTAATATTAACGATTGTTCTAGATAAAGAACCAGTATTTGCTCCATACCAGTTAATAGTATCTTCAGTAAAATGTTGATTAACCTGTTCACAGTAACTTAACCACCCCCAGTCTTGATTGGGTCGCCAAACTGCTGATGAATCTCCAAAAATGCCTATCTTCATTAGAATATGGTCGAGGGGGGCGGTATCGAAGCGCCGTCCTGACGATTACAACTCGCCTGCTCTACCCACTGAGCTACACCCTCTGAGACGAAGAGAGGAATCGAACCTCTGTAATTACGCATAACCACTCTGCCACTCATCGCCACTGTTAAGTAATGCTTTTCTTAATTCGTCGTTTGGAATTAACTTATACCATTTAAGGGTTAACACAAAATCAGTGAATGAATAGTCATTTTTCTTCATATCACCGTTTATGTGCAATTCAGTCTGTCTGTTGAATAGGTGTTCTAAATTCTTTTTATTTAGACTAGTTAACCAGTCTACTCCACCTTTGCCTAAGTGTTTGAATAGATTGTATTTTTTAAGATTTATAAACTCGTCAAGTTGACTTTCTACAGGTTGATACCAAAACTTTTTAACTTGCCCATCAACCCAAAGCTGCTGGCACTTTAGGTGGTGTGAGAGAACACTTAATGACTCGTTAAGGTTCTCAGTCTTTTTAATTTGTTGTAACCAAAGATTATCTGGATCAGAGAGCGTAACTACATCAGAGAAGTAAGAAGCAATGTGTGGGTGATGAATATTTGATATGCTTGATATTGCGACGATTTTATCTAAACCCTCATTTAAAAAAGGATGTAAGTATTCGAGATGATGTAGGTCGTTTTGAAGATGAGAGTAATTGACACACAAAACTCGACCCTTAGAAATAATAGAATTGAAGTCTATCTTTTTAAGGGTCGAATCTAAAAGTAACATTAGGCAGCCTGTATTCTGTCTACTAGTCCTTGTGAGAAATATGGCTTCCACTTATTGATTAAAGGTGAAAGTGTTTCTTTCAATCGATTTTGCTCTTCATCAGAGAAGTACAACATCTGATCAATACCGTGCTGATTATAGATTGCGGGTGAGGAGGCAATCTTTTCACCGTCAGCTACACTCTGCTCTCTTTCTGCTTTAGCTGTAACCTTTGCTGCGTGTTTAAAAATCTCTTTTGTATCAGAGTCAAAGTTAGTCCAAAGATTATCATTCATTAAAATAGTTGTTAAATACATAGAGTGCTGCGTGTCTGTACAAAATCTTTGATGATTTGCAGCATCAGCGTGATACCTTGGCAAAGTGGTTTGTCTGAAATTAGCTTTTTTAAAGTCAGAGGATTCTTTTGCGCCAAGTGCTTGGAACATATCAGTCCATAAACCATTCCCACTTTTAGCATAAGTTAATTTTTGGAAATCATCAACACAGTTAATGGGGGAGTCACTTGCCATGACTTTATATCCACCTGAATAAGTAAAACTAAGACCCTTAATTTGTAAAGTGTCTTTCAAGTGAGTTAGTAAATCTTCACCTACTTTGCTCTCAAATACTCTAGAAGCATGATCGTGATCCTTAAACAGGAAAGGCAGTCCAAGAGCAAGGAAATCAGTTGCGTTTGAAAATGCCAGACTAAAAATATACATCTGGCTCATATGAATCTTACCGTTCCGTAAATCAGCGAACAAATCACAGGGCCTACCCTCATTGTATTTGTTCTGATAGTCGTCGAGAGTTAGAATATCAAATTCAAATTTATTATTTGATAGTTTGTTTACTTCTGCTTCGAAGTGTTTTGCAGTTCTAATGAACAGTTCTTCAGGTGTATGAAAAAGAACCCATTTAATTTTTTGCATTTTAATCTCCTGTTTGAGGGGTATTTTACCGATTAGCTTTATTATAATGTTAAATTATATTTTTGACAAGCGGTTTAGCAATAATTTTTTGAACAACCCCAAAAACAAAAAACCTCTTGTATAACAAGAGGTTACTTCCCAACACAGCCCCCGCACCCGCCTGTTGAGTGAACTATCACCACACTAACCATACGTCCCAAAAATGGTTGTACGAAAGCATCATTATAGTTCTTACCGTGATGGGGTGCTCAGACTTAAGCGGTGGTAGGCGACAGCCGCCAAGGAGCACACCCGATGAAAAAGTGGGGAATTATTTACGTCGTTTCCCCTGCCCCTCAGAGCCGACGGCACTGTTACGTGTTGTGCAATACGTCCAGTCCCACGTGTTTTTACAAGCGACCTTCTGGATGGGGCTTGGGAGTCTTAACGCCGTGCCTTGCGTCCACGTATCGTCTGGATGACGGCTCGTTACCCAAGAGCGTGGGAGAGAATAAGAAAGGCTGAGACGCGTTCCGTGACTCCGTTGGATCATTAACCGAATTTGACTTTCGCAATGCTTACCGCAACCAGGGCGGCCATGCTACTTGCTCGGAGGATGATGCCTTTTCTTATTTTCTAAAAACATAATATCAACAAAATTTCCATTGGGCAATGAAAAAGTGAAAATTTTAAGAGTGCTATGACTTTTTATGTACTAATTCACAGTACCTCTTTACTACTCGTTCATCACGCAACGGGCATCCACGACGCAGCCATTGAAAACGCTCTTTCCAATTAGCTTTGTGCGTTATCCCATTTTCTGAGACAACTTGTAGGTTAAAAAACTTCCAGATCATAAAATGCTCCTTTTTCGTTTTAGAGATTAAATATATCTGAAAAAGGAGCACTTAGCAATTTTGAAATAACTTAAGCAGCTATCTTGTGTTCCACCAATTCATCAATGTTAATGAATTCCATAGTTTCGTTTTTGATCAGATTGTCAATCCACTCATTACGCTTTACAACTAGCATAAATGTGTTACGAGGAACAGAAGTGAGGTTTTGCGTCCCGTGTCCAGTGTGATCTGGATTAAAAATTAAAAACTGACCTTTTTGTAAATTGATGTGAACTTGAGAATCAGCAGTCTTAAAATGGAACCAAGCACCGCCAGGCATATCGTTTAATTGCACAAAGATGCGAAGTGTCTCTCCGTATTCTGTGCCTTTTTGATTATCAAAGTCGGTATGAATTTCCATTGAATGTCCAGGTTGCTGCTGGAAAATTCTGATACGTGATTTTTCACACTGGAACCAATCACAAATTGCAGCAAGTTTTGGAGAGGCATAGTATGAATCTGTATAGTCAAATTCTGACGGTACATCTTCTTGCCAAAAATTATCACCTAGGGTATCGTGAAAACTAGAGTCTCCTGTAGCACTTTTAAATGAATTATAAAGATACCCAGAGTGGATTCCTTTTTCTTCATCAAACTTACGAATAGACTCATCTTGATTAAGTTGAGTCCTTGGAGTGTATTTTAGATTAGCTAATTCATCGTCCCAATTTCCTGTGAAAATGTAAGAGCTAGAATAAATACCTGTTGAAGGGTTGTAGCCTTCTGGATTGTATTGTTTAAGTTCTGACATAATAGTCCTCCTTTACTGGGTAATATCCCAGATTCTAAAAATAGTATAATCTTTTGCGCAAGATTTGACAAGGGTTTCTCCAATTAGTTTTGATCTTGCATAGTGTATTTGATCTTCTGATAGTGCCTCTCTTGGAGGAAACTTCCTTAACTGAGGCCCAGAAATTTCTGGTAAATGAACAATTTGATTTGAAAAACTACCTGACAGTGTTTTTTCAAAATAATCGCCTATTTTTTCTCTAGACACAGGACGCTCCCACTCTTTTCCCCAACCATCTACGACTTTAGAAGAACAGTAAATAATTTTTGACTTAGAGAAAGTACTAAGTATCTTTACCATGCCTTTTGTCTCAAGAAGCACAGTCTCTCTATCTCTACGAGGTGGTTCTTTCCTACAAACACGAGCACAATAAAAAACGGTATCAATGCTAGGAGGGATCGCGTAATCGTTTAATTCACCAAAACGGTAACCCCAAACTTGAGTTTTAAATCTATCTACTAAGTAAGAACCTAAAAATCCCGTGTCTCCAATGGTTAAAATATTGCTCACTTTTCAAAACCAGTAATTGTTAAAGTATATTTTGGAAGAATACCACAGTTACCACTTACATGAAAAACCCTGTTGGGAATATCTACGGCATAACCAGGTTTCCAATGATGAATCATGTTGTCATGAACTTGTAAAAATTGTCCCCAATCCCACGGAGAAACTGCTACAAAGAATCTTTTAACCTTACCTTCTCCAAAACGCTCTTTAAATCCGTTGTAAGAGTCAGTGTGTAAAGGAATACAGTGCCCTGGGTCATATCTAAGGAGACGCACTAAACAAGTATCTTTATCAAGATTCATAATATCAAAAGCCTCATCACCAAGCATTTTCTTTAACTCAGCGTCGTCTTCTGGTTCAATTCCCCAATTAACCTCAGTAGTATTATGTTTATTATATCCTAACTCTTGAGTTAAAACAGCCTCACGCAAAGACTGCTCGGATACAAAAGGTCTTGGCTTATAGTCTTTAACAGTAGCTCTGTGCTCGTTTTCCTCGGCCCAAGAGATCATAGACTCATAATCAATAGGCACTTCAAATTCATTAAGCTCTAAGTGGTTATCAAGACTTACCCCTAATTTATCTAAAAAGTCAGAGTAATATCTTCTATAAGTGTAAACATTAGTTTTTTTCATTTTAATTTTCCGCTCCAATGCATAGTAATTTTTGGTGTAACACCACAATTTGCGCTACCATGATATATACCACCAACTAAGTCCCAAGTATCGCCTGCTCTCCACGGCTGCATGACATGGTTTCCATAGTGAAAATAATGTCCCCAATCCCAGTCAGAAACAAAAGTCATATATCTACGTAACCTTGAGTAGTCTGGATATTCACCCGTTTTCCTCATGTAGGATGAATAAGTATCAACGTGACAAGGCATGGTTTGCCCTGGAGGTTGTACGAATAAACTCATTGTCATATCTTCTAGTTCATTTTCAAACATTGCTTTTAAAGGCGCATAGAAGTGCTCTAATTCTTCATTAGCAAATTTAAAGTAACGAGTGTTGTGCTCATTATAATCATTCTGAACCATCCACTGTTTACAAGTCTCAAGAATAGGACAATGGTTAACAGACTCAGTCGCATGCATAGCTTGTTGTTTTTCCTCATCCCACCACCAATATTTTTGAGGCACTCTTATTTCATTAGCACGATGGATTGACCAGTTTTTTAACTCTGTCCAATCTAAGTCCTCTGATTGAAACATAAATGACTCGCCATCATTATGATCAGTCTCTTGTGGGTTCCAGTGCCAAGGTGATTGTTCTAAAATTGCTTCTGGAATTCCATCTTTGGGATTAATAGTTGAATCAATCCTAGCTTTGATTGGGTAACTTTTTGTATTCATGTGATCCTAGCCCCTGAAATGCTACAAGTTAATTTAAGTTTCATACCCATGTTAGTACTACAATGGGGGCGAGGAATAGGTAAATTATATATCTCACCACTTTTCCAATTAGGGAAGTATGAATTCTCAATTTGAAGTACATGACCCCAATGCCAATCAGTAATCATGACAAGATCACGAACAATAGGACCAAGATCACACATTTGTGCGTCTACATTTGGATTGAGATGTTTATTATTTCTACACCAGTTTCCAAGGTTATCGTGATGCCAAGGTAGTGTTTGCCCAGGTAGATAAGCTAAAAGTCTAACAAGAGCTGTGTCGTAGTCAATTTTGATTACATTTTCCCACACGTCACGAGATCCGATAAGCTCTTTGATTTTTTCATTAGAGTCACCATATAAACCCCAGTTATACTCAATGGTATTCCTAGCGTTATAACCACATTTCATTGGGTAATTGCTTGTAAGCTCACTATCCCCACTTCCATGATATGGCCTACGTTCATAGTATTTTTTCTGACAAGTGTGTTTATTATTAACCATATAATCAATGAAATCTTGTTCATTGATATCTAATCTTGCATAAGGCTTTGCCTCATATGTTTCAGTAAGTGTGCTACCAATTTTGATAGCCCACGCTTCATAGTCAAGGTCAGGTCTAGTATCTAAAAATTCCCAAAGTGTCAGCTCTGGCTGTTTTGCCATAACACTTTCTTTGATATAATATTCAATGTCTTCAGGTATTTCACTGTAGTCAGCATTAGTCTGACTGGGTGTTAGTTTGTTTAACATTTTTATTCCTCCAATCTAATAGAACCAAAATAACTTACGTCACTAAAACCACTTACTTTTAGTAGAGCACGATCGGTAAATCCTGTGTTTGCAGTGCTATGAGGGACACCACGCCAATGAAAATCAATAACATCTCCTTTTTCCCATCCAGACCACTGCTCAGTTCCCATCTGAAAAACATGACCGTCCTCCCAATCTTTTAGAGCGACAAAAAATCTTCTTAAAGGCTTCATGCCCACTGGTTGTAACGTGTTTCTATCAAACGGAATAGAGCTGAGATCTTTGTGTTCACCTAAGAAGGTAGTCATGATATCAAAATGTAACCTAGTAATATTATTAGGGGTTTGATAATTCACATTTGCTGTAGGTTTCTCTACTTGAAGTATGGTTATCATCTTCTCTAGTAAATCATCTATCGGATATTTATCATAGCTCTTGAAGTATTTAAATTGATTTACTTTTCCTAATTCACTTGCGAGAGTACAATTATTAGGAGCAGGATCGGTATTAGGTTTCTCCCATTCCCAATCCCCACCAATATTACCTAAGTAAGTGTATGGAGATATACTTGGGTTCCAAAACTTATGACTTATAGCATAGCCAAAATCAATGCTGTCATATTCTGGATTGTCTAAGAAATCATACCAGTCTTGGCAAGTCTCAATTTTTTCAAAAAGTTCTAAATAATTATGCATTACGACCTCCAACCTGTAAAAACTAATACATATCTATCTTCTCTACCCGCATTAACAAAACCATGAGTAACTCCCGCAGGTAATTCAAATACATCACCCAGCTTCCATGAGGATAGTGCATAATCTTCTGAAAAAAGTAGATGCCCTAATTTACTGTTCATCAAGGGTATCCAACACCTAATTATATTTTTACCTAATAAATTGATGTCATCTTGCGTATAATTATCACCATTTTCTTTTGTGTGTCCTAAGAACCCTGGAAAAAAGTCTTTATGGGGAGGCTCAGTGTTACCAGGCTTAGTTAAGTATATCTTTGCCTGATAACCCTCTTTTTTAGCACCAACAGATAAAAACCAGTCGTCAGGAAAGAAGTTGAGATCTCTAACCACTAACTCCTTAAAAACAGCATTGTTTTTGTTATAGTAAAGACTATGCTCAAGCTCTTCTTGTGGCCTATATTTATAAGTGTGCTCATCTAAAGGGCTACACTTAAAAATCCACTGGTCATATGGAATAGACTTGTAGTGATCAATAATTTTTTCAAAAGGTAAAATACTTGTAAAATTACCTAAATAAGGAAAAGATCCCATTTATGCTCCTAACTTAAAACGATATGCTCTACAACCTTTAAAAAATCTATGAATAGGGCTACCGCTAACCTTGACATTCGTAATCATATATCTAAACTTATCTCTCTGTTCTTCAGTAAAAGTGCTATTAATTGTTTGTTTTTCTTTAGGCAAATCAAAAAAAGAAAAACTTTTCTTAAACAAGGACTCGTCTAACACCACAGGCGGAACATCTCTTAGTAATGTTCTGATTATTTTTTTCTTCTCAGCATCAGTTGGGCTAAAGAGTTTATTATTTTTAAGAATATTCTTGAGTAGATGACACTGCTTACAGTGTAATTCAGGTAAATCAGGGGTTGTATAAAACAACTCAATATTATTGAAACTTGCTAACTCAATAGCATCAGTGTCCCAGATATCTAAAAACCACTCTCCATTCTCGTAGTGAGCATTAGGATCGTTTCCACAAAATATGTGACAGTAGTTTTTACCCTTTATCTTTGGGATATGAAAGTGTCTAACAGAAAAATTATTCTTAGTAAAGAACCACTTTTCACCTAAATACTCATCGAAAAAATCTTTGCCGTACTCATACACAGTAATTTTTGTTTTTGGTAGTTTGTTTTGTAAGTTCTTGATATAAGGCAGGGTGTACTTATTTATCTCATAATCCCCTAAATCCAAATCAAAATTATTATTACCAGCAACACGGAAGATTACTATTTCATCTAGATGTATATTATTATCTATAAAAGTATTCAATACAGAGGTAGAGTCATGACCACCGCTGTACCACAACTTAAGATAAGGATAATTATCTCTAAGTTGTTGTGCTCTAGTTTTCATCAGTTCATTTAATGGAGTTTGTGGTTCGATAGACCAGGCAAATTCAGAAAAGGAAGGATCGTTTTTGAAAATAGTAAAGGATATATCTTTAACGTTCCCTTTACTAGCATCGATTGCTCTGAACTTGTTTCTGTATCGAGTACCTGCATACTCCCAATACGAATTAAGCATATATTAAATATACCATAATTAACGATTTAGTCAATAAAAAAATCAGATAGACATAACCTATTGTGTTCTCCTCCCCTATTTAGAGAGGACCATTTTGCGTCACCTAAACCTAAAAATACAACTTTTGAGGGGGTAATTCTCATCGCTTTGCACATAGAAGCCTGTTTCTCCTTATATTTAGTCGGTATATAATCTGGTGAAAAGGTTTTCATAAAGCTAATTCCTATGTATTGTGATAAAGTATTTACATAATTATCTCTAGTGTATGCTGTTAAGCCGTCATCAAAGTTGTCCTTAGTAAAACGAATACCTATTCTAAACCTAGATACAGGAAAACTTTTTGACAAGGAAAATGTAATTGTTGTGATGCACGAGTATGAAAAGTCAAAAGTAACATTACTACAAGTGCCAAACCAACAGCAATCTACTAAGACAGGTAAATTAAATCTCTCTGCGATTTGTAGTATGTCTTCATACTGAAACTCATCGCCTGTGTCTGAAAACGGTAAAGAAATAATAATTGCATCATTTGATCTTAAAATATCATCTTCTAAAAACTCATAATTATTATGAGAAAACTTGTGATACGCATAGTCAGCTTTGAAGATTCTTAAACGTCTAGTATGGTTCTGAGTGTAAAACTTATCAAATGCTTCTGTAGTGCCGTGACAAAAATCAGCATGAGTAAAGGCATCAAAACCTTTAATTGTATTAATCGTAGTACTGTTTATCCATTTTCTAAATTCAAATAAATATTCCTCGTTGAAGTTAGATAAAACAATATCACCTAGAGAAAGCGACAGATTCTCTAGGTGATTCATTGTATTTATATCTTTGATAAACCTACTTCCCTTGTAAGTGTTTGTCATACGACTCCCAAAATTCTTGAATACCAAGTTGAGCCTTGAGGTTATCTCGCTCTGTAGTCAGCTCTTCTACTCTCTTGATAAGTTTATAGTAAGAATCTGTGAGCTGTGCATTATCCGCCTTTAGATTCTCAATAAGATCACCTTGAGATATAACCATGTCTCTATAGTACTCCGCTTCTTTGTCTGTTTGGTCAATCATTAGAAATCAATCTGCCCAAGTCCGCTTCCCATCTCACCTCCATGTTTGATGGTTAAGTGAGCGTGCTGATCTGATGTTAATTCGTAAGGACAATCTTTTACATTACAGGGCCAAATAACTGGTTTATCTTGTGCAGACGACCAAAGATTTATAGTGCATATATCACACTTACCTGTTACATCTCCATAATTATGCTTAGCCATTAGCGTTTCGTTCCCCAGTTCTCCACACCACCTTGATAGGCGTCTTCCCAGAACTCTTCTTTAGTCTCCGTTTCTTCAGTGCTACCCTCTGTTTCAGGGTCAGATCCGCTGATCTGAAGATCATATTCTTTCTCCTCTTCCTCATATACTGCCAACATTTCAGAGATACCCCATTCATCATCAAGTTCAGCTCCTATAAAGTCACGAACTGTAGTAGAGGTATGCTGAGAATACTCATAGTATTCGTCTTCACCATCAATCCAAGAACCTACAAAACACATACCTGGCTCAAAATAAGTGGCTGACACTGCCCAACCTTGCTCTACCATAGCTTCATATACTCCGATTGGCGGCGACCAAGCTGTATCGAAGGACATGACCACAGTTCGGTCATCAACCCAATGAATATCGTGCATAGACGCATCCCACTTAGTTCCCCAGCTATTAACACGAGACATGTACCAATCATCCTCATGCCACGTCTCTGGTACAAAGTAACCGAAGAAGGTCTTTTCCTTGTCGAAGGTCGCACCATCGTTATAAGTTAAAATGAAGTTTCCGAGTTCGTCAGCTTCTGTTTTAGAAGCAGCAGTAAGTTGAAGTGAATTGTTACACCAGTTTGGCATTTACGTCTCCTGTCGCTAAATTATGATTAAATATAGCAAAAAAATAAGTAACAAGCAATATTAATGTAAGACTGGGCGCACAACAGGCTCAATCCTATCTCGATTATCATAAATACTGGTCATCATTTTATCATAATCTTCTTCTGCTAAAACAGTGCGATAGATTCTCATTGCATGAGTGATGAAAGCTGCGGCAAGCTCTAATGGTTCAATATCTAGATCATGCATCATTTCATTAGAGTGACGAATGAGTTCTAAATATACTTCATGAGGATCAGAATGGGTCACTTGCACTCTCCTTAAATTTAAAATTTCCTGATACAGAAACACGCTCAAAGTCAGATTTGTATGGGCAAACCCAGTGCTTTAATAAAGCTGGAAAAATGTATAAGTCACCTTTTTTAGGGTGTCTATGATGATTTCTTACGTTCCACTCAGGAGCATATTTATAAGAGTTTTCACCGTAAGTAAAAATGATATTACCAGGAGCTGGGCCAGTTCCTTTAAAGTCTTCGACCTCTTTATCTAACCCAGTAGTATCAGAAGTATATAAAACAAAACTAACGTGTTGAGTGTGCATATGAGGAGGATTAAAATCACCAGCTTGCATAAAATTAATCCAAAGAGCAGTTAACTCCAATCCCCCATGATCTTCACCAAACCTATCTTTATAAGCCTGAGTGTAAGAATCAAAATACCTACCATACAGTTTAACGAATAGTTCTCTGTCTGCATTTGTAAAACCATATTCATGATCAAGATGTCCTGCAAGCTCTTCCCTGTAATCGTTTTCGTATCTCTGCCTACCGACTTCAGTGATAGTGTCTGCTAACGACAAATCAGTATCGTACTTACAGACTAATGGTCCCCAATGAAAAAATTCGTAATTAATAACATCTGTGTTCATTATAGTGAAATCTTTTTTGTATCTGTTGATCTAAAAGTTTTAATAAACTGTTTATATGCGTTTGTATGTCTTAAAAATCCATATAAGGTATCGTCAATCTTTACTAAATCAAAACCCCATTGTTTAAACTTAACAAAGTTATCCTTTAAATAATTATGAAATAAATTTTTTGCTTCATCAGAGTTTACATAAATATCAAAGCTATAACCTCTAAAGACGTAAATAAAAGACTTTGTGTGTAAGTTCCAGCTTGAGCCTCTTCCATTTAATAGAATGCAAGGACTCTCTTGTTTTTCAAAAAGTTCGTGAATTTCGCAACTGTGACCAGCGGTATTGTAGATAATAGAATATTGTTTTGTAGATTTAGTAGCATCAGACCAACAAAAATTAATATAGGGCTTATTAGAGTGTCTATTTACCACGTAGTCTTGCATTACCTTCTTATCAGTATCATTCAGATAGGGGTAAAAATCATAAGCGTCAACTTTGTAGTCGTTTACAAGACAAGTTTCATGCAGGTTACTAAAATCATTACCAGTAAAAATACCAGCAAAACATATAGGGTTATAATAAAAAGTGTCTACAATTCCTTGATAAAATGCTTTTTCCTGGTCGTTAAAAGGAAATTCTGACCATTGATCATCAAGTGTTTGAATATCATCTAATTTAAGCATAAATAATAATACAATTAAATTAACTGTTAAGCAAATTAAAGACGCAAGTGTGGCGTATCGAGATGTGCAACTACGTTGCCCAGTTAGCTCCCTACGGTCGCACAGCTATCGAACAGCCTTGTGCCTCGCTGTGCCCCAGCGTTTTGTATCGAACTCAGCTAGTGCCTATAAATTAGCACACCTGAATACCATTGTCTATCACAAAATTTTCAAGTTTAGAATTTGGTATTAGTTCAAACCACTGAACAGTAGATAGAATTCGATATTCTCTGGGAAGCAGGGCTAGTGGGCTCAAGCGATTCCAGATAGTCGCATCTGAGTATCCTTGTATAATTTGCATTCCCTCTATGCCCCAACGCTTTTGAAACTGGCGACGAGCTGTGGAAGATTGAGCAAATGCTTTAAGAGATTGTGTTTGTGTCCAGCGTGCCACCTCAACTCCGTCTAAGAGAGCAACTTGACACTGGGTCGGAAAATCACACTCTTGATCCCAAATAGTTAGAGTGTTAGGATAGTGTGCTTGAATGGTTGGGTGTACGATTGCAAGATCAGAGACGATACAGATTTGACTAGTGAGAGAATGAAGATAATCAAGGTGTGGTTTGTCTTGAAAGATATTAGTATATCTAGTAACAATCCAAGCACCTTGATTAGGTAGAGTGACAGAGTTAAACTTTGAGTCAAGCATTAGGCTGCTTGAATACGGTCAACCAATGCATTAGGAAAATAGGCTCTCCACTTTTCACGAACAGGCTCAAGCTTTTCACGCAGTTTTGCATGTTGAGCTGAGTCAAATTCAATGAGTTGAGAGATATTGAGTGAACGCTGAAGAGCTGGTGTAGTTGCAATCTCTTCTGCGTCTTGTACAGATTTGATACGCTCTGCGTGTGCAGCTGTTTTAGCTGCTTGCCTAAACGCTTCACGATGCTGATCACTCATCTCTTCGATCATCTCTTTGTTAGCTAAGATTGTAGTTAAATACATAGCATGTTCAGTTTTAACTGCATGAGTTTGATCTTCACGAGAATCTGCACCATATCTTGGAAGTGTGGTATCTCTAAAGTCAGCGTTCTCTCCATCAACTGCGGTAGCACCAAGTGCATTAAAGATGTCTACGCCTACAGAGTTAGTTCTTGCTTTGTAGGTTAGACGGCTAAAATCTTCAACTGATGTGACAGGTTGATTCACAGCCATACACTTGTACCCACCGGAGTAGGTAAACGACAGACCTTTGATGCCAATAGTATCTTGAACATGAGCTAACAGTTCTGTTCCGATCTTGCCTTCAAACACACGAGTTGCATGAGAGTGATCACGGAATAAGTAGGGAAGTGAAAGAGCTAAAAAGTTAGTGACATTAGCTTGTGCAAGACTCTCAATGTATAACTGACTCATCTGTACACGACCACTACGAAGTTCCTCTAACGGGTCACAAGGCTTGCCATCGCAGTATTCGGCTTCATAGTCTGCGAGTTCTAAAATTTCAAACTCATACGCATTGTTAGTTTGAGCATTCAGTTCTTGCTCAAAGTGTTCTGCTGTACGAATAAATAGTTCGGCTGGTTCGTGGAAAAGCAGCCAGGTGATTTTTTTCTTCATATTCATCTCCTTCAGACGACAATAACTATACGAGAATTGTACGTGACTTCATAAATGTTGTCAAAACTTTTTTACTGAATACAACTATCATCCCTGATGACCATCTCATAAAAAGTATCAAAGTCTTTAGACAGATCAAAAATAGGAAACCTAAACCATAAGGGTAGTGCGATTCCACAAAGTTCAGCTCTACTCTGTAAATTAAGTGCTTTTGTAAAGTGTCTTTTGTTTGATTCACAATTAACTAATAGTTTGTCATTGATGAAGTAGTCGGGATAGTGTTTACGCCACTCATGTAATATCTGTCTAGGACGTCCAGGCACCCATTCTTTGTCTTGTGCTGAGAGCCAAAGATGAAAAA
>MDSZ01249090.1_pt1 | contig 14724 bp, 16 predicted proteins | sample 811201 | NCBI WGS metagenome assembly MDSZ01 (sample SAMN05326647, study PRJNA326480) | marine metagenome | isolation source: seawater | place: Indian Ocean: North | collected 2010
CACAAGATTTATTTAAAAATTTAATTTCCGGTATTTTAGTTTTAGTTGAAAAGAGATTTAAAATTGGTGATTGGATTTCTGTTGACGGCATTATTGAAGGTATTGTTGAAAAAATTGGTTTTAGGTCAACAACAATTAGGAAATTTGATAAATCTCTTGCTATAATTCCAAATTTTCAATTTGCTGAAAATGCAGTTGTAAATGTAAGCGAAACTTCTAATTGGTTAATAAGTTGGATTATAACACTTCAGTATGACACTACAATTGAACAATTAAAAATAATTAGAGATGAAATAGAAAATCATATTAATACAAGTGAAGATTATAATACGTCGATTGGTGTTGCAGTAAGAGTTGATAAATTTTCAGATAGTTCAATAGATATGTATGTGAGATGTTTCACAAAATCAGGTAGTTGGAATAATTGGCTAAATGTCAAAGAAAAATTAGCAATTGCGATTAAAGAAATTGTTGAAAAAAATGGTGCAGCTTTTGCTTTCCCAAGTCAGTCCATTTATGTTGAAAAGAAATGATTGCAATTTTTTACCTGACATTGCAGATATTAAAACTTTATTCCTATGTTGTAATTGCAAATGTGATTATTAGCTGGTTAGTTGCTTTTAATATTTTGAATACTCATAATAGACTTGTTTATTCAATATTAGAGCTTACATATAAATTAACAGAGCCAATTTTAAACAGGATCCGAAGGTTTTTACCCAATTTAGGATCTTTAGATATATCTCCAATTATTCTTCTTTTATTGATTTGGTTTATTGAAATTTGCATGAAAATCTATATTGCTCCTTTAATATTTTAATTATTATGATTTTGATTGATGGCAAAAAAGCTGCTGCGGAATTACGAGATGAACTTAAACATGAAGTTTCTGCACTTAAGGAAAAATACAAAAAAGTTCCTGGGCTAACTGTAATCTTAATAGGTGATTTAACTCCAAGCCAAATTTACGTAAGGAATAAGGAAAAATCTGCAAATGAGGTTGGTTTAAAATCTGAAGTTATAAAATATCCTGATACAATAGAAGAAAAAGTTGTATTAGATAAAATTAAAGAACTAAATGAGGATGATACAGTTTCAGGAATTTTAGTGCAATTGCCTCTTCCGAAACATATTGATAAGCAAAAAGTTATAGAAACTATTGATCCGTCAAAAGATGTAGATGGCTTCCATCCAATGAATGTTGGAAATTTATCATCGGGTTATGAAAGCTCAGTACCATGTACCCCACTTGGATGTTATTTATTAATAAAAAAAATTGAACCAAATTTAAGTGGAAAAAAAGCAGTTGTTGTTGGTAGATCTAATTTGAATGGAAAACCAATGACTCAACTTCTCTTAAAAGAAAATTGTACAGTTACAATTACTCACTCCAAGACAAAGGATTTAAAATCAGAGTGTTTAGAAGCAGATATTATTGTTGCTGCAGTTGGTATTCCAGAACTTGTAAAAGGTGATTGGGTAAAAGAGGGAACGATAGTTATTGATGTTGGAATTAATAAAACTGATAAAGGAATTGTTGGTGATGTGAATTTTAATGAGGTTTCAAAAGTTGCAAAAGCTTTAACGCCAGTTCCAGGAGGTGTAGGACCAATGACAATTGCCTGTTTATTAAAAAACACAATCGATTGTTTCAAAAGATCTCGAAAATAAAGAATTTTTTTAAAGCTTTATTGTCTCAAGTTGAAATAACTTCACTAAATTATTTTATATTTGATAATCTTAATTGGTGAAAAGACCAAAATATCCATACAGAATTGCAATCATTATGATTCTATTGACTGCTGTTCCAATTGGAGCCACTCAATTAGGATGGCATCTATATGGTATGCAAGTTGGGCTTGATTATGGAATGATAGCAGGTACTTTTGCTGTTATATTAGCAGCATATTTAATGTACAGAAAAGGCTGGAGAAATGAAGATGAGGATGAGGATTAAAAAATGGAGAAATTGATATTCTTAATTTTGGCGGTGCTAATATTAGGTTTTGTTTTGTATCTTGGTGGTTCTGCAATTATGACTGGTTTTAAGGCCAAGGGAGAAAATGCTCCTCAGAAAAATCAAGAAAGTCAGGAAGGTGATGAAAATAATAATTTGGATGACAAATCAAATTTAAGTGAAGAACTCATAAAATTAAATGATCTCCTGAAATTAGGAGTTTTGACAAAGGAAGAATTCGATAAAGCAAAAAAAAAAATTTTAGATGACTAATTTTTTTATTAGTTATAAATTTTGATAAAAAACATATTAAAATATTTACTCACACTGTAATATTTCTGTTAATTTTTTTTCCTTAAAAATTATAATATTATCAATTTTGACAAATTTAGCTGTATTACATAAATCTCGATCATTGCCTATTTCGTTTAAATTTTTTAATGTACCACCATTAAGGTGTGCAGGACTAATTTGATTAAAATTCCTATTCTTTGGATGAGCACCATAAATAATTGGCAATTTAGCTGTTGCCATAAAAAAAATACTAAACTTGCCTTTAAAACCATAATCTTTTTCAAACTCCCAAAATTTATGAGAGGGATTTATATATATAGCAGTGTTACCATTAAGCCCTTTAGCTAAATTCGTTACTTGATTAACCATTTGTTTTAAAAATAATTTAGAAGATGGTTCTGTAAAATTTTGATTTCCAAATATTCTTTTTTTTAACGAACATGCTAAAATAAATTTTTCTTTATCACATACACTTAAATCTATATCTTTAATAAAAATTTCTTTTCTTATATCAACGCCATTCCATTGATTATTTATGATTCTAAAATTTTTTATGGTCATAGCTAAATAGCTTTGATAATTGACAATTTTATAAAAATTTTTTTGTAAAAAAATAATAGAGACTAAAAATAATATGAATACTATTAAAAACTTCTTATCTAATAATCTTAAAATATTTTTTTGTGTTGATGTGTCAAAAAATGTTTGACTAAAATTTGGCGTAAGTAAAAAGAAAAATGTGAACCAGTAAATAGGCGCTAATTGAAAAAATGTGTCACTAAATCCTCCAGATATCAATATTAAAAATAAGCTAGTTAAACATACTACAATCACAAAATATAAAAAAATGTCTTTATTCGTTTGATTAGCGAACTTAAATTTAAGTCCACTTTTTTTGAAAAGGAAAATTAAAAGAAATATAATTATCGGAATAAAAAAGTTATCTAGAAAATCTCCTGTTGACTTTAAAAAAAAATAAAGAAAATAACCATTACCCAGAATTGCATCCTGTGTTCTCTGGTTTTGTCCATAATAAAACATTAGAAATAATACTGATAATATTATTGATGATAAAATTACTAGTTTATAAGGAATTTTCTTAATTAATAAAAAATAACAAAATATACCTAGAATAAATAATCCGTGGAATGCTCTTGCGTAAAGTATTAATGGAACAAGAAAGCAGACTAATATAACCTCTACATTTGAATTTTTTGGGTTTTTAATAATGTTAAAAATCAAAGGAATAATGGCGATAAAAAGTAATGTTGCCATTAAAAACGATCTTTGGTGCATTACATAGCTTAGTTCAGCAAATGTAAGCATAAAAAATAAAAGAAAAAATAACCAATTTTTAACAATATAGCTTGAGCCAATACTTATAATAATCTTTGAACACCCATAAACAACTATTGCCGGGATAATTATGTTGGCAAATATAGTAAATATTTGAAACACATTAGCTTCGTCATTGATAAATGGAGCTAAAAAATGAACGTAAAGAGAATGGTAAGGCTCAAAAAGTAACCCATGTACACCATGACTACTTATAGTTGAGTATTGTGTCCAAGAATTTAATACTGCAGCATCACGCAAAGTATCCTGATGAACAGTTCCCATATAAACTAGTTCCTCAATCCAAGCTAAATGATCAGTATTTATAGCAATAAAAAAAATGATTGTAAGACCGAATATAAAAATACAAAATAAATTTCCCCATTTTAATTTGAAAAATGAATTTTTATTAAAAAATATAAAAAATAAAAGATCCAACAACGCAATTATTGCTAGAACAAAAATAGGTAACTTAAAATGAAAAAGACCCAATAAACATATTAAAATAATTGGAATTATCCAACTAATTGAAAATGATAGAACTTTATCTACATTTTTTTTTAAAAAAAAATTAAAAGTTATTTCATTCAATCTAAGCCAAAGCCAAGTCACCAATGCGTAGAGTAAATAAATTTTATTAAAATTTCCTATAAATAAACTTGAAGAACTTAAAATAAAAAAACCACTTAATAGTATTGCAATTGAAGTGATGAATGATTCAGATGGTTTGTGATTGTAAAAAATTGATAATTTCTTAATTAAATACATAATTTTTTAAAATAGTAGCTATTATTTAAATAGAGTCTAGAATAATTATAGTTATTATCACTATCTTTGTATTTAGATTTAATTTTATTTTGATTTAAATAAAATTATTAATGCATGATAAAATTGAACAAAACTATTTTTAACGCATTTCATAAAATTATCACTACTTCCTTCTCCATATTTTCTTTTATTTTTATCAAAGTTCACTGGAAATCTTATTATCTTGAAATGATTTCTTATTGAATGGAGATAAAGAGAAAGATCTATTGAAAACTCATTTGGAGTATAATTCAAATTTTTCAATAAATTTCTAGAAAATAAAACTGGCATAGCATGTATGTCAAATATTTTTTTTCTGAATAAAATTGAACATAAGATCGTGTATCCAAAACTAAAACACATATCAACATAAGACCAATTATTTTTAATTAATTCAATTCTATGTCCTTTAATAAATATTTTTTTTTCATGTTTATTTTTTTCAAAAAGCTTTATTGATCTCGTTATATCGTTTGGATCTACTTGTAAATCTGCATGAGCGTAGATCACAATTTTTCCTCTTGAAGCCAGTATTCCTTTTTTTAAACCATAACCAAAACCAATATTTTTTTTTACTCTACAAGTTTTAATATTTTTAAGTTTATTTAATTTTTTGAAAAACTTCTCTGTATCATCAACTGAACCATTGTTTACTAAAACTAATTCATTTTTAGGATTTATTAAAAATTTTTTGTATTTATTTATTAGAATAGGTAAATTTTTTCCTTCATTATAACATGGTATTACTAAAGAATAATTCATTTTTAATTAATTAATTTTTTTAATTATTATTGATTGTTATAGTATAAAAATTTCTATATTTATAAAAATTATTGATCTATAATTAAATTAATTACCTTTATGTTCTTAATGTAGGTATCTATTATGTATAACAACATATCCTTACAATATATAAAACCAAAGAAATTGTCTTTAAGCTATTCAAAAATTTATCCTAAAAATGACGATGTTATTATTGAAGTAGAAAGTTGTGGCATGTGTGGATCAGATCTAAAGATGTTTAACAATGGGAGCAATAGGTTAAAAAAAAATCGAGTAATGGGACATGAAATTGCAGGTACAATAAGAAGTGTTCCAAAAAATCAGTCTTACTTTAAAAAAAATTCTCAAATAGCCCTTGGCGCCGATATAGAAAATCAAAAAAATTTTGCTATAGGTCATGAAATAGATGGGGGATTTCAAAAATATTTAAAAATTAATAAAAATATTCTAATGAGACTTCCCCACCACATATCAAAAAAAAAAGTTGATAGCGATATACTTTCATTAACCGAACCATTAGCTTGCTGTTTAAATGGAATTGAAAAAATCAATCTTAAACCAAATAAAAATGTTCTTATATTCGGGTCTGGATCTATAGGACAACTTATTGCAAAATTATGTGTGTTATATAAAAGTAATAAAGTTTTTTTGCTAGACCATGATAAATATAAATTAAACAACGGTATAAAGGGCTCAAGTGTAATTAAATTAAATTTAAAAACTTATAAAAAAAGGATTGAAACATTTTTAAAAAATAATTCATTAGATTATATTTTTGTAGCATGTAGTTCAGCAACAGCTCAGGAAGAAGCTATTAACATAGCAAGCAATGGATCAAGTGTTAATTTTTTTGCAGGACTTGCAAAAAAAAATATGATCGATCCAATGATCAAGATAAATACTAATAAGATACATTATAAACAGCTTAAAATTGTTGGATCCCATGGCTCAGAGAGAAGACATGTGATAAAAGCTGCAAAATTGCTAATAAACAAAAAAATTAAAGTTGATAGTTTAATTACGCACCGTATACCAATAAATAAGTATAATTTTGCTTTTAAAACGATGAAAAAAAATAAATATATTAAAATAATTTTAAAACCAGGTAAAAAATAAGGATGTATAAAAATATAGAATTGTCTGCAAGTTTAATGTGTGCAAATTGGCTTTCATTAAAAGATCAAATTTTGTCTTTAGAGGAAAATGATATTGATTATATGCATTATGATATTGCAGATGGTATTTACGCGCCAGACTTTACAATGGGTTCATCAATTATTAATACTGTCAAAGAAAATACCAAACTTCCTGGTCATTATCATTTAATGGTGGAAGAGCCAATGAGACTTTTCGAAAACTTTGACTTGAGTAAAAATGAAATTTTTACAATTCATCAAGAGACATCTAAAAACTTACATAGAGATTTAATTAATATTAAAAATAAATCAAAAGTTGCTTGTGCAATTTCTCCCGCAACACCTCTAGAGAATCTTGAGTATGTGATAGAGGAATTAGATAATGTACTTGTGTTAAGCGTAAACCCAGGTTTTAAATCTCAAAGATTAATACCTCAAACAGTAAGAAAAATAGAAAAATTAAAAAATCTCATTGAAAAAATGGGTTTAAATATATCAATTACTGCAGATGGTAATATTAATAAATTAACTATACCAGATTTTATAAAAGCTGGTGCAAATATTCTTGTTTTAGGATCATCAGGTTTATTTCGAAAAGATGCAACAATAAAAAAATCAGTAGAAGAAATAAAAGAATCTATAGATAAAGTTTTGTAAGTGATAAAGAAATATAAATTAAGTATAAATACTGGTTTTGCAGTTAACAGGTTTAATAATAACGAAATATTTATCAAGTATATAAAAAATAATTTAAAATTGGACTATATCCAACCTACATCAGATTGGCTTAATATGAATCTGCCCGATCGATATGTTTTCAAAAATGTAAAACAACTCAGTAAAATTTTAAACAAATACAATGTTAAAGTTAATAGTTTATTTACAGGAGCATTTACGAGATTAAATCATTTAGGCCATCCAGATAAAGAGCACCAAACATATTGGGTTAATTGGTTTAAACGTTTTATTGATGTTGGTGTAGATTTGGGAGCAAATCATGTTGGTAGTCATTTAGGTATTCTTTCTTATCAAGATAATAAACAGAGAAAAAAATTGTTAAAAACAAGAATAATTAAAAATTGGCATTTAATAGGAGAATATGCGAGTAAAAAAAAAATTAAATCTCTAATTTGGGAGCCAATGTCAATTTCAAGAGAGTTTGGAGAAACTTTAAAAGAATGTAATCAAATACACTCGCTATTAAATAAAAAAAAATATAAATTTAATCTTTGTTTAGATGTTGGTCATGGAGATATTAATTCAAAAGATAGATCTAATTATGATCCATATAAATGGTTAGAAAAATTTTCCAATGAAAGCCCAGTTATTCATATCAAGCAAGTGAAAAAAAATAACTTTGCACATTTGCCATTTACAAAAAAAAATAATAAAGATGGAATTATTAAGCCTAAGAAAATTTTGGATATATTGGAAAAAAATAATAATTTAGACACAGAACTTTCATTTGAACTTTCATTTAAAGAGAGAGATCCAATAGATAAAAATATAAAGAAAAATATTTTTGAAACAGTGCAATACTGGAAAAAATTTTTAAACTAAATAAGAATGAATATAATTATAACAATGGCAGGTAAATCTAATAGATTTATAAAATCTGGAATAAAATTACCTAAATTTCTACTTCCTTTAAACGGCAGATCAACAGTAATTTCTGAAATTCTAAATAACTATGACGATGATGATAATTTTCATTTAGTTATTACTGATAGACAAGCTAAGAGATATAAGAATTTAAAAATCTATTTAAAAAGTTTAAAAAAAAATGTTTATTTAAATATAATTTCTGAAAATAATAAAGGCCCCGCTTATTCCGCTATACAAGCAAAAAGTTGTGAAGGAAGAAAAAATATTATTGTTTCATATTGTGACTTTTTAATGAAATGGGACTACAAAAAATTTAAACGAGAAATAATTAATTACGATTATGGTATAGTTTCTTTTAAAGGTTTTCATCCAAGTTCATTTTCAGGAACACTTTATTGTTACTTAAAAGTTTTAAATAAAGAAATTATTGGTTTAAGAGAAAAAAAATCTTTTACGGATAAACCATTCTTAGAATTTGCCTCGACTGGTTCATATTACTTTAAAGATTTTTCTGACCTGAAATATTATACTAATAAAACCTTTCATAATAAAAAATTAATAAAAAATTTTAAGGAAATGTATGTTTCTTTATTATACTTAACAATTTTAAATAAAAAAAAAAAAATACTAAATTTTGAAGCCGACAAATTCATCTCGATAGGTACCCCAAAAGATTATAGCCAATATATTGATTGGCAAAATTTTTTTAATAATAATAAATTATCAAAACATTTATGATAAAAAATATTATTATACCCATGGCAGGTTTAGGAGAGAGATTTAAGCGAAATAATTTTTCTACCATAAAGCCTTTAATACGTATTGATAATAGCACAATATTAGAGGAGTCTATAAAAGAGCTACCACCTAGTAAAAAAAAAATATGTATTTTAAAAAAAAATATTTTTAGTAAATACGGAGTTATAAAAAAAATTTTAAAAAAAAATAAAATTTCTCCTTTTTTATTAGACAGAGATACACTTGGTCAATCAGATACATGTTATAAAATGATTAATAAGATTAAGTCTGATGAAGATTTATTAATCCACTCATGTGATTATATTATGAAGTATTCTTATAAAAAATTTCTCAAAACTATTAAAAATTCTGATGTTGTTATATTTACTTATAGATTGAAATCCACAATAGTTAAAAATTATAACGATTATGCTTATTGTATACAAAAGAAAGGATTAGTTAAAAAAATTACTGAAAAGATAACTATTTCAAAAAATCCAGCTGAAGATCAAATGATTATAGGAACTTTCTGGTTTAAAAATTCAAAAGATTTTTTTGATATGCATGAAATATCAGTTATCAAAAAAAATTTTGTGAATAATGAACTTTATGTTGCGAATAATATAAATTTTTTGATTAAAAAGAAAAAAAAAATAAAAATATTTGAGGTAGATTATTGGAAAAATCTTGGAGACGTATTTAGTTACAACCAATTTATTTACTGGAAAAATTATTTTGAAAACTTACACAAGTAAAAATGATATCTTTAGCATTAATTAGAAATAAAAAATTCAAAATTGTAAACAAAACTTTAAAAAAACTTAAAAGCGATCATTGTAGAATCAACATACTTGCATCAGGAATATGCGCTTCAGATATACCTAGAGCTTACGACTCGATGGCATATCATTATCCACTTGTTTTAGGGCATGAGTTTGTAGGTAGAATTACTGAAATTGGAAACAGAGTAACAAAATTTAATAGAGGAGATATTGTAAGTGCATTTCCGTTAGTACCATGTTGCTTACATAAAAAAACTGTTAATATATGTGAAAATTGTAACGAAGAAAAATTTAATCTCTGCAATAATTATAGTTATTATGGATCAAGAACTGATGGATCATTTGCAGAATTTTTAGATGTTAATCAGTGGAATTTATTTAAAGTATCGAAAAATTTACCGTTTGAGCACAGTTCTCTGATTGAACCTTTGGCTGTTGTATTTAACATAATAAGCAAATTTAAAAATGATTTAAACAATAAAAAGAAAGTTTTAATTCTTGGAGCAGGTTTTTTAGGTCAAATACTTGCAAGAGTTTTAAAAAAAATAGCAAGACATCATCAAGTTCACATATTAGATCGTAATAGATTTAAATTAAATTTAGGTAAAAAATTTTCAACTGCACAATATTTAACTATAAAAGAAAAAGAAAATTTATATTTAAAAAAAAAAATTAAATTCAAAATTTGATATTGTAATAGAGACTACAGGAAATAATGAGTGTTTTAAAGATGCAATTATTTTTGTAAAAAAAGATGGAAAAGTTTTTTATTCTGGAAATATTAATGAAAGTTTGGTTTTTAAAAAAAATGAAGTCAGTGATATTTTAAGAAAACAAATTAATATCAAAGGTGTTTGGAATTCATCCTTTAAATCTAATAATAATAATTGGAATCAAGCACATTCTTTTCTTTTAAAAAGTAAAGAATTGGAAGAGCTTATTACTCATGAAATAAATTTAGAAAATTCAGCTCAACTTTTAGACATAATTAATGAAATGAAAAAAGGTAAAAGAAAAAACGATTATGTTAAAGGTATTATAAAAAATTACTAAATGATAAAAATTCAACATAGGGTCAACTCTTTAAAAAAACTTAAAAATTTAAATAAAAACTTTGGTACTGAAATTGATATAAGAACTTTGAATAATAAATTAATATTAAATCATGAGCCTTTCAAAAAGGCTGTATTATTAAGCACATATTTAAAAAAATTTAATCATAAATTCTTAATTTTAAATGTAAAGGAGGAAGGTATAGAAAGTTTAATATTAAATTACATAAGAAAATATAAAATTAAGAATTATTTTTTATTGGATGTGACTGTTCCAAAAATATTCCAATTTATTAAAAGTAAGAAAAAATTAAACCTATGTTTAAGAATTTCAAAATTTGAAAAATTAAGTAATTTGAATTTTTTTCATAAAAAAATAAGTTGGGTTTGGATAGATACTTTTGATAATGAGATTCCATTGAATATAAGAGATTTAAAATATTTAAGTAAAAGATTTAAATTATGCTTAGTGAGTCCAGAACTTATTAAAACTAATAATATTAATTTAATAAAATTTATTAAACTCAATAGTAAGAAATTAAATTTTTTTTCAGCAGTATGTTCAAAAAAAACTAATTACTGGAAAAAATTTGGATATTAGTCTTTTATTTTAATTTTTTTTAAATTTTTATATTCTTTGTAATAAATTTTGCGAAAGCCATAATAGTTGCTTGGGGGCTTTCGCTAGTATTACCTGGCACTATACTGGCATCATTAATAATAATATTCTTATAATTGTAGAGTTTCCCATAAAGATTAGTTGCACAATCACTATTAGGTGAATGTCTCATACTACTCATGCCATGAACGGAAATTAGGTGTAATTTTTTCTTCTCAAAGTTTTCTGATAAACTCATAGCTTCTTTCTGATTTTTAATAAGACCTGAATTTTCAATTGGAAATAAAATAGAATCAACATCACTGCCAAAAAAAATTTTTGCAGTTCTTTGTATAGCTGTTTTGATTTCAAATAGGTCTTTATTATCCAGTGAATAATTAACGTAAGGGTTATTAAGGAAATTTTTAATATTTCCAAATGAATTTGATTTAATCGAATAAACATACATCGCATAATGATTATGATTTCGAATTATATCTCTTTTAATTTCTTCACTAAAATGGCTTGCTGTAGCAAGTATGTAGGGTAATTCAGAATTAGCCGCAGATAGAAGCACTCCTTCATTTTCAAATTCTCTCATAAAATAAATACTGACAGGAAGATCTGGGTTATATTTTAAGTGATTATTAAAATTTATAGGTTTTCTAAACTTAACTATAATTTTAAAATTTATATGAAATTCAAAAAAATTACGGTTATTTTCTATCAAATTACTTTTTTGTAACAGAAATGGTGTGTTAATAGGTCCACAACAAATAAATAAATTTTTAAAATTAAATTTATATCTTTTTGAATTTAAATTATTTTTAACAACTAATGATTTAGCTTCTTTTTCTCTAGATAATATTTTCATCACTTTAGCATCGTGAAAAATATCTACTCCACTTTCAGTTATTTTTTTTAAATAAGTAGTGTTCATATTTTGCTTTTCATTTCCTATAATACCAGATGAGAATCTTTCACATTTTTCAATTTTCCAATTAATCTTCTTTGATTTTTCAAAAAGAATTTTGGAGTCATTATCTAAAGAAGTTAAATGTTCAACATTTACCTTTATTTCAGATTTTATTTCGTCAATTAACTTTTTGTATTGACTAAACTCCAATATTGTTTTGTTTTGTTTAATCCAATTATTATAAATCCATTCAGGAGTATTAGAAAAATAACCAGCGTTAACATATGTAGATCCACCTACACATGAACCTTGACCGTATCCAATAATCGGCCCTCCATTATTAGAGATTAAAGGTGTAGCGCCATTATTTTTGTAAATTTTAACAATACTTCTTCCAATATTAGAAAAATCTAAATTGTTTACATTTGGTCCATCCTCCAAAATTAAACATTCCTTTTTTTGTTTTAAAAGTTCAAAAGCTGTTGTGGCACCACCCGCACCAGATCCAATTATAATATTTTCTATATAAATATCTTTCTTATCATCTAAAGTATTTAAGTTTTTAATCATATTTTTTATGTGGAATGCAATAATAAATTAGCTATTAAAAAATTATTTAAATTTTTAAAATAAGGAAATTTATTTACAAATTTTATAACCCTTGAAAAATGGTTTAATTTTGCTTGATAAAAAAATATTATTATAAAAATAGTGTTCATTATCAACAGACAAAGTAAAAATATACAAATAGCAATTTTTAAAAAAAAATTGAATTGATTTAAGGAAAGATAAAAATTATCAATTATATTAACTACTTGTTTTTTATTATCATACAAATCTAATAAATACTTTGAATAAATCAAATATAAAATTTTTTTGAAAAAAATCATTAATAATAATCTTATAACATATAGTCTAAATAATTTATTTAAAAATTATTTTCGTTTCTCCATTAACCACAAGCTGTTACTTGCAAGAAAATATATTTTTCCATTCACTGGGTGTACTTGTATATCTCTAATTCTTCCAATTTTATCTTTAAAAATAATTTTTTCTTCTACTTTAGATAAATTTTGAAAATTTAGTTTTCTCATTGATTTATCTTTTAAAGAAGTAATTAGTGCTTGACCATTCCACTCATTAAATTCATTACCTTTATAAATAGTTATTGCACTTACAGCTATTGAAGGTACCCAGTATTGAATTGCTTTTGTAAATCCTGGTTTCCATTTAGGCCCAATTTCAGATCCTGAATAATTTTTGCCGCCCCAACCTAAAATTTTCCAACCATAATTTTCTCCTTTTATTACTTCTCCAAACCAATCACCACCCATTGCGCCATGATTACTGATATAAATTTTTCCATCATATGGAGATAAAGTTAAACCTTGAGGGTTTCGTACACCAATTTGAAAAATTTCCTCTAACCAATTTGATTTACCCTCAAACTTTGGATTATCATTTGGAATACTTCCATCAATGTGAATTCTAATTATACTTCCAGCATGTTTAGTTGGATCTTGAGCAATCATTCCTTGTCCCCTTTCACCCACAGACGCAAATAGATAATTATCTTTGATAGCTAGTCTTGAACCAAAATGATCTCCAGACTCTATTGGGGGTTCAGCTTGAAATATATTTTCAAATTTTAATTCTTTCTTATTTAAGAGAGCTTTTGCAATAGAGGTACTTGTTTTCCTATCTCCTCTATTTTCAGAATAAGCAATCCATAAATTATTTTTTTTATAAATAATATCTAACAAACCTCCTTGTCCATATGTCAAATAATTTAAGTTATGATTTACTTCATAAACTTCTTTAGAGAGAATGTTTATTATTTTTATTTTTCCAGTTTTCTCAGTGATAATGAGTTCATCATTATTGATAAAAGATGAACCCCATGGTTCATTCAAATTTGTTAATTTTTCAAGTGTAAAATTTTCAGAAAAACTTTTTAATGAAAATAAAAAAAAGAAAAAAATTGATAAAAAATACTTGAACACTTTATGAAAGCTTAGATCTACCACCATCTACAGCTATTATTTGACCTGTAATCCAAGAACTATCTTCTGTTAGTAAAAATTTTGCAAGTGCCGCTGAGTCTTTACCTTCACCCAATCTTTTAAGAGGGTGAGTTTTTGCAATACCTTCAGCAATCGCAGTATTTTTTAACATTGGTTCTGCTATTTTTGATTTTGTTAAACTAGGTGCTACGCAATTTACTCTTATGTTTGGAGCAAATTCAGCTGCAATAGAAACTGTTAGACCTTCAACAGCTGCCTTAGCAGATGCTATTATGGCATGATTAGTAAACCCTCTTTGAGCCGCAACTGTAGAAAATAATACTATAGACCCTTTATTTTTTTTTAAACTTTCTTGAAATCCTTTTATAGCTTCTACGGCTGAATAAAGATTAAGTTTCATGCATTTTTGAAAGTCTTTTTCACTTACCATTCTTAATGGTTTTAGATCAATAGAACCTACACAATATGCTAATCCCTTAATTTCAGAAATATCTGATTTTACTTTTTCAATAAAACCATCTTCTAAAACATCTGCAACAGTATGCGAGCAACCAAGCTTTTCAGAGATTGGATTAAGTTCATTTTCATTTCTTGCAACTAAATGAATATCATTACCAGAGTTTTTTAATTGTTCTGCTAAACTTGATCCTATAGAACCTGTCGCACCAAAAATTACATATTTTTCTGACATAAAAAA
>MDSZ01103116.1_pt1 | contig 14723 bp, 14 predicted proteins | sample 811201 | NCBI WGS metagenome assembly MDSZ01 (sample SAMN05326647, study PRJNA326480) | marine metagenome | isolation source: seawater | place: Indian Ocean: North | collected 2010
ATTTCATATATATTTCTCCTATAAATTTTTGTGTACGGCTGATATGGTATTTTTTAAGAAAATTTCAAGGGTATTTAACGTTAAAAAGCGGTCGAATTTGCTGTGTTTTAAGGGTTAATTTCTGATAAATTTAAACAGGACTTAAAAAATTGAAAAAACTTGATCATCTATCCAAAATTTATAGCTCTTATGATACTTTCATAATTGATTTATGGGGAGTAATGCATAACGGGATTTCTCTAAACAAAAAAGCTATGGAAGTTGTCAAAAACTTGACACTAAAATCAAAAAAAATTGTATTTTTATCGAATGCTCCAAGACCAAGTTTAAACGTTAAAGAGTTTTTAATGAATATGAAGATGGAGGAGAAATATCTAAAAAATATTGTAACATCTGGGGAAGCAGCAATGAGTGCAATTAATCAAAATAGATTTGGAAAATTCTTTTTTCATCTTGGGCCTGATAGAGATGAGCCGATTTTTAAACAAGTAAAAAAAAATCAAACTTCAATTGAAAAAAGTGAATTTATTTTATGTACAGGTCTTTTTGATGAACATGAAGGAGATCTAGATTATTATAAAAATCTTCTCAAAGACCATCTATCAAAGAAACTTGTTTGTACTAACCCAGACCTTACTGTACATAGAGGAAATTCAGAAGAATATTGTGCTGGACTTATCGCACAGATTTTTGAGTCTATGGGAGGAGAGGTTATATATTTTGGCAAACCATATAAAGAGATTTATAAAATGTGTTTTAAAAATCAAGAAAGAGTTTTAGCTATTGGAGATAATTTAAGAACTGATATTAAAGGAGCGAATAATCTAAAAATTGACTCGATATTTATTTTAGATGGAGTTCATCGCCAAGAATATAAAAGTGAAAATGAATTAGAAATATTATTTAAAAAATATAAAGTAAGACCTAAATATTTTCAAACAATATTAAATTGGTGAAATGGATATTTATAATAATTTAAATTTAAAAAAAAAAACATAAGAACTCTGTTATAGCTATTGGTAACTTTGATGGAATACATTTAGGGCACCAAAAAGTTATTTTTCAAGCTAAAAAAAAAGCGAGAAGGAGTAAGTTGCCATTTGGCATAGTTACTTTTGAACCAATGCCAGTCATGTTTTTTAACCCAAAGATTACAAATCATAGAATTAATTCTATAAATCAAAAAAAAGAACAATTAAAAAAATTTAAAATAGATTTTATAATTATAATTAAATTTAAAAAAATTTTTTCACAGATCAGAGCAGAAAAATTTATAAAAAATATTATTAGTGAAAAAACGGGTGCTAAATATATATTTGTAAGTAAAAACTTTAAATTTGGAAGAAAAAGACAAGGAAATATTAATACGCTGAAAAAATTTGAAAAAGAGTATAACTACAAAACAATTATTACTTCTCCTTTCAGAAAAACAAAAAAAATAATTTCTTCTACCCTGATAAGAAAAAAAATATCTTCAGGAAAAATTTATGAAGTAAATAAATTATTAGGTCGGACTTGGTGTGTGAGAGGGAAAGTTATTAAAGGAATGAAAAGAGGAAGAAAAATTGGATTCCCTACCTGTAATATTAAATTGAAAAATTATGTTACCCCTAAACTTGGCGTTTATTCAGTTATAGTTATAACTAAAGATTTTAAAAAAAAAGGGATTGCTAATATAGGCTACAGACCAACATTTAATGGTCAAAGTTTACTTTTAGAGGTAAATATATTTGGAATTAACAAAAACTTATATAATAAAGAGATTAATATCAATTTTATAAAATTTATTAGAGCAGAAAAAAAATTTAGTGGCCTTAAACAATTAAAGAAACAAATACAAACTGATATAAAACAAGTTTAAAAAATGTCCAAAGATAGTTTACATCTTCCGAAAACAGCTTTTTCAATGAAAGCAAGCTTACCCAATAAAGAACCTTTAATTTTACAAAAATGGGAAAAGAATAAAATTTATGAAAAGTTAAGAAACAGTTCTAAAGGAAAAGAGAAATTTATTTTACATGATGGCCCTCCATACGCCAATGGTCATATACATATGGGGACCGCACTTAATAAAATTTTGAAAGATATTGTTACACGCTTTCATCAAATGGAAGGCAAAGACTCGGTATATGTACCTGGCTGGGATTGTCATGGACTCCCGATTGAGTGGAAAATTGAAGAACAATATAAAAAAAAGAAAAAAAATAAAGATGAAATACCCATTAAAAACTTTAGACAAGAATGCAGAGAATTTGCAAAAAAATGGATCGAGATTCATATTAAAGAATTTAAAAGATTGGGTGTAGTAGGAGATTTCAAAAATTATTACTCTACAATGAGTTTTAGTGCTGAAGCCCAGATAGTAAGAGAGTTAGGAAAATTTTTATTAGATGGCAGTTTATATCAAGGTTTCAAGCCAGTTTTATGGTCAACCGTCGAAAAAACAGCCCTAGCAGATGCAGAAGTGGAATATAAAGATCATACTTCAAATACAATTTATGTTCCATTTAAAGTAAAGAAATCTAACAAAGATTTTCTTCAAGACTCAAATATTATTATTTGGACAACTACGCCTTGGACTATCCCAGCAAATAAGGCATTAGCGTACAATAATAAAATTGAATATTCTTTATTAGAGATAAACAGCTTAGACTTTTTTAAAGATAAAAAAATTGTAGTTGCAAAAAATTTAATAGAATCCATTATTAAATCTTGCGAAATTAAAGATTATAAAGTTATCAAAACATTTCCTGGTTCAGATTTTAAAGGAACCGTATGCCAACATCCACTTCTAAAGATAAAATTTGATCACGATATTCCAATGTTAGATGCAGATTTTGTTGACCTAGAGCAAGGAACTGGAATTGTGCATTGTGCTCCTAGTCATGGACCAGATGATTTTAATCTTTGTCTTAAAAATAAAATTCCATCTAGCTACACAGTAGACAATGCTGGTTTATATACAAATGAGGTACCTTATTTTAGTAAAACACACATTTTTAAAGCAGATCCTTTGGTAATTGAAAAATTAAAAGATCAAAATAAATTATTGAAAACCGATAAACTTCACCATAGCTACCCTCATTCATGGAGATCGAAGGCGCCACTCATTTATAGAGCAACACCTCAATGGTTTATTTCAATGGAAAAAAATTCATTAAGAGAAAAAGCTATCAAAGCAATTAACGAAACTGCATTTTATCCTGAAAAAGGAAAAGACAGATTGCTTTCAATGATAGAGGGAAGACCAGATTGGTGTGTTTCGAGACAAAGAGTTTGGGGTGTTCCCTTACCTATCTTTATTAACAAAAAAACAAAAGAACCTTTGAAAGATAAAAAAGTTATTGAGAGAATTGCTGAAATTTACGAGAAAGAGGGGTCCGATTGTTGGTTTACTGATGATGCAGAAAAATTTCTTGGCAAAAGTTACAACCCAAAAGAATTTGAAAAACTTAATGATATTGTAGAAGTTTGGTTTGACAGTGGTTCTACTCATAGTTTTGTTTTAGAAAAAAGGAAAGACTTGAAATGGCCTGCTGACATGTATTTAGAGGGTTCAGATCAACATAGAGGTTGGTTTCATTCATCTTTGCTTGAGTCTTGTGGCACTAGAGGAAGAGCTCCTTTTAAAAGTATTTTATCGCATGGCTTTGTTGTAGATGGAAAAGGATTAAAAATGTCAAAGTCAACAGGAAATGTTATTTCACCAGAGGACATACTAAAAAACTATGGTGCAGATATTCTTAGAGCTTGGGTGGCTTCCTCAGATTATGCTGAGGACTTAAGAATAGATAAAACTATATTAGATCAACATGCAGAGTCTTATAGAAAAATAAGAAATACTTTTAGATTTATTTTAGGCAACATTAAAGATAGTTTTGAAGAGCAAGATTTGAAAAAAATAGACACAAGCAATCTTGAAGAATTAGAAAAATATATTTTACACAAAATTTTTATATTGGATAAATCAGTTAAGGAAAATTTAAAAAATTACAATTTTCATAAATTATATAGAGAATTGTTGAACTTTTGTACTTTAGATCTTTCCTCATTTTATTTCGATATTAGAAAAGACGTTTTATATTGCGATAGCTTAAAATCCAAAAAGAGAAAGAATTGCGTGGTAGTTTTAAATGTAATATTAGACTGTTTGCTAAAATGGTTTGCTCCAATATTTGTTTTTACAACTGATGAAATTTATACTTTACTTAAAAAAGACGAAAGCAGTATTCACGAATATTTATTTCCAACTATTCCAACAAATTGGGAAAATAAGGAATTGAATGATAAATGGAAGCAACTTTTCAAAATTAAGCAAGTGGCAAACATTGCTATTGAAGAAAAAAGAGCAAATAAAGAAATTGGATCTAGTTTGGAAGCAGAGGTGAAGGTTATTGCTAACAAAGAAAATTATGATTTATTGGATGGCCTAGATCTTGCTGAATACTTTATAACATCAAAAGCAGAAATGATAAAAAGTGAGAATAAAAAAGAAGAATTAAAAATAGAAGTTCTAAAAACCAATGGAAATAAATGCCCAAGATGTTGGAAAATATTAAAAAATAAATGTGTAAGATGTGAAAAAGTAATAAACGAAAAATCCTAAAATGAGTTTAAAAACAATTGATGCAAGAAATTTGAAACTTAAAAATTTTAAAAATTACATATTATCTCTTATTATTGTAGTATCTATTTTCTTATTAGATAGAATTTCTAAAATAAAAGTAATTAATATTCAAAGCGATAACAATATAAACTTTATAAATGATTTTATAAATATTGATTTAATATGGAATACTGGAATAGGTTTTGGATTATTAAGCTCTGATAACAGTACAATTTATAATTTCATTACAATAATAATTGGTTTAGTAATAATTTTTCTAATCTACCTAATTGTAAAATCTAATAACATAGAAAAACTTTTTTTCTCATTAGTTCTTGGGGGTGCATTAGGAAACTTCTATGATAGGTGTACTTATTTTGCAGTGCCAGATTTTATTGATATTCATTATAAAAATTTTCATTGGTTCACTTTTAATATTGCAGATATTTTTATTACTGTGGGAATTGTGCTATTAATAAGTAAAGATTTGATATTTAAAAAATGATCAAGACTGTAAATATAACTACATATTTTTTGCTATTAATATTGTTGAATTCATGCGGTGGTTTCTCAGACGTAGGAAAGGTTTTGAGGAACGAAAAAACAAGAACAACAGATGAATTTTTAGTAAAAAAAAGAGAGCCATTGTCTCTTCCACCAGATTTCAAAACACTGCCAGAACCTAATACAAAAAAGAATAGTTCAGAAGAGACTATAGATAAAATATTCAAAATTCCAAAAGATCAATCTTCACCGAAAAGCAAATCTACATCTGTAGAGCAATCAATAATCAATGAAATTCGCAAGTGAAAAGATCCGTAAATTATAATAATCTGATACCAAAAAAGTATTTAGACTCACAGTCAAAAAAAGATTTAGCTAATAATTGCGAAAATATTATTTCGAATATAAAACTTGATGTTGATATACCTAATAATACATTTCATTCTTTAAGTAAAAAATTTAAACTTAATTTCAAGTTGAGTGATCTAATTCAATTTAAAAAATTTAAAACTGTGGTTATAATTGGTATGGGAGGATCCATATTAGGAGCAGATGCAATATATAATTTTTTTCAGCATAAATTAAAAAAAAATTTTATATTTATTGATGATCTTGATGAAAATAAGATTTTAAATTTAAAAAAAGATTATAATGTTAAAAATATATTATTTTTAATCATTTCAAAATCTGGCAATACTTTAGAAACATTAGTAAACTTTTTTTCTTTTAATATAATAAAAAAAAATTCAAAAAATATAATTATTATTTCAGAAAAAGGTAACAATTTTTTATTCAAACTATCAAAAAAATTAAATTTATTTCATATTGAAAGTAGAAAATATATTGGTGGCCGGTATTCAGTCTTATCAGAAACAGGACTTCTCCCCGCATATTTAATGGGAGTTAATATAACAAAATTAAGAAAAAATTTACTTAAACATTTTTCAAAAAAATATAAACCTTTTTTAAAAGACAGTTGTTTAAAACTTGCAAATCTGATCCGTAAAAAAAAGGTTAATAACATAATTTTGCTTAACTATTCTCCAGAACTAAATAGATTTCTATATTGGGTGCAACAATTAATTGCTGAAAGTTTAGGGAAAAACAAAAAAGGTTTTCTGCCTTTAATTTCAAAAGCTCCTACAGATCATCACAGTTTGTTACAACTCTATCTAGATGGCCCACGTGATAAAATATTTTATATTTTTAGTACAGAATTAAATAATAAAAGAAGAATTAAAAATACGCATTTGAATAAAAATTTTAAATATTTAAATAATAAAAATTTTGGAAAAATTAAGAACTCTCAAAGAAATTCATTATTGCAAATTTTTAAAAAAAATAAAATTCCTTTTAGAGAATTTAAGATAAAAGATTTCAGTGAGAACACACTAGGTGAATTGTTTTCTTATTTTATGCTTGAAGTTGCTATAATTGGAAATCTTGCAAAGATTAATCCCTATGATCAACCTGCAGTAGAGGAAATGAAATTGTTAACAAAAAAACTTTTAAGTTAAAAATTTACCAAATATTATTTTTGAGCGTCCGTATATTTTTATTACCAAAGGGTAAACTAGCTTTCTCCAATCTTCGTCTGAATTTTTTTCTCTATGCATAATTATCGTATGTTCTTTTGTAAAAATTTTTTTAATTTTTATAAGATTTAATTCTTGTAAATAACTACTATCTTTAAAAGGAGGATCTAAAAATATTATTTCAAATTTTTTTATTAATTTGAGATTTAAAAAATTCTGTATTTCGTTAATAATTATATTAGATTTATTTTCAATTTTTAAATTAATTAAATTTTTCTCTAAAATTTTAACAACCTCTTTGTTTTTTTCAACAAACGTTATTCTGTTTGCTCCTCTAGAGATGCATTCTATTCCAAATGAGCCTATGCCTGAATAAAGGTCTAAAATATTAGAATTCTCAACTTTAGTGTTTAGCAGATTTGAGTGATTAATAATATTAAATATACTCTCTTTTACAGAGTCTTTTAAAGGTCTTGTTGTTAGAGATTTAATAAATAAAATATTTTTACCTTTAAGCTTTCCACCAACAATTCTCATGAAATTAAATTACTCTCCAACCTATATCTTTTCTATAAAATCCGTCTTTCCAGTTTATCTTTTTTATTATTTTGAAGATATCTTTTCTTATTTTCTTAAACTTTTTCCCAATTGATGTAATATTTAAAACTCTTCCTCCTGAGGTTAAAAGTTTATTATTTATTAATTTTGTACCAGCATGAAAAATAAATGAACTTTTATTTAATTTAATTTTGTCAACATTTTTTAAAACTTTGTTCTTTTTATATTTTCCAGGGTAACCTTTAGAACATAAAACTATCGTCATACATTTTGATTGTTTCCATTTGATGCTTATTTTGTTGATTTTATTTTTGACTGTTGCATAAAAAATTTTCAATAAATCAGTGTTTAGCCTTGGCAATATAACTTGACACTCTGGATCTCCCATTCTTACATTGTATTCTATTAAATAAGGCTCCTTATGAACAATCATTAATCCAACATATAAAAAACCTGTGTAGGGTTTATTTTTTCTTTTAAGAGCAGCAAGTGTAGGTTCAACAATCTTTTTAATTATTTTATTCTTCAATTTTTTATTTAATATGGGTGCAGGAGAATATGCTCCCATTCCACCAGTGTTTGGTCCTGTATCTTTTTCTCCAACACGTTTATGATCTTGTGCTGAACCAAAGAATTTAAAGCTTTTTTTATCTACAATAAAAAAACAACTAACTTCTTCTCCATTTAAAAATTCTTCTAAAACTATTTTTTTTGAAGATTTAAATTTACCTTTGAATATTTCACTAGAGTGCTTCAAAACGTCAATTTTACGCTCACAAATCGAAACCCCCTTTCCAGCCGCAAGACCATCAGCTTTGACAACTAAAGGAAGCTTACTCTTCTTCAAAAATTTTATTACGTCACCTTTATTTTTACATATTCTAAATTTAGCAGTAGGAATTTTATTTTTCTGACAGATAGCTTTCATGAAAGCTTTCGACCCTTCTAATTTTGCTGCATACTTATTTGGTCCAAATGCTTGAATCTTATTTTTGGTTAAATAATCGATTAATCCTTTTACAAGAGGTTCTTCTGGACCGACGATTACTAAATCTATTTTATTTGATTTTAAAATTTTAAGGAGTTCTCTAAATTTAAGAAAATCGACATCAATATTTTTTGCAATTTTTGATGTACCAGCATTTCCTGGAATACAAATAATATTTTTAGAAAGCTTTGATTCATATATATTTTGGCACAAAACGTGCTCTCTGCCTCCACTGCCTATTAAAGCGATATTCATAAGAAAAGATATAATATATATAATTTATAGATGAATAAAAAAAAAGCTAAACTTCAATATAAACATAACTCTTTTGATGTTATTGAAGAAGGTAATTTTGTAGTATGTGCGGTTTCCGGGAAAGAGATACCACTTTCTGAACTAAGATATTGGAACGTAGATCTTCAAGAAGCTTATTTTTCCCCACTAGAGGTTAACAAAAGATATAAAACAAAAAAAAATTAAAATCTAAAGTTATTTCCACCTGTCATGAGTCCAAATCCATTGATTAGGATTTTGAATTATCATGCTTTCTAAAATCTCATTTAATTTTTTTGAAATTTCTAACTTATTTTTAAACTTTGAAGTTTTAATTGGTTCAAATACCTTCATCTTAAAAGAGTAATTACTTTTTCTCTCAATAAATATTGGGACAAGATCTAAACTATATTTTAACGCTAGTTGTGCTGGTAAAGTAGTCGTAAGTGCTAGATAATTAAAAAAATTAACTTTTTCACCTTCACTCACTCTTTGGTCAATCATTAGTGCGATACTGTGATTATTCTTTAAATATTCAATTGCACTTTTTACACCAGGCACTCCTTTTTTGATTTGGTTTTTACAAACATAAGTTTGTCTTAGATATTCCATTAAAGGATTTAAAAAAAAATTATTGAGTGGCCTATATATCGTTGCAAGATTTATATCTTTTTTTGTTATTTCCATCGACATAAGCTCAAAATTTGCAAAATGACCTGAAAAAAAAATTACTGGCTTATTTTTTTTTGAAATTTCTTTTAAAAAATTTTCACCTTCAATCTCTATATGTGAATCATTTGTTCTAAATTTATTTAAAAAAATATATTCAATAAACGTCATTCCATAATTAGACCACATATTGGATATAATTTGCTTTTTTTCCTGAGGTGAAAAATTTCCAGGTAATTTATCTAAGTTTTGATTTATAATTTTTTCTGACTTGATAAGTGGCCCTAATTTACGAAAAACAAAAGAGAAAAATTTTCTACTTAACGCCAAGCCAATTAATTTACCTATAAAAAAAAATAAATAAATAAAAACAGCTTCAAAAAAATATTTAAAAATTTTTATCATTTACAATTTAATATTAAATTAATTAGTTCCTCTTTTTTTGGTATTTCTAATTTGATTTTAAGGTAATTAATATTTATAAAGTCGTATTTTTTTATTCTTAAATAGTCCTTTTCAGTTGTTATTAACTCTAAATTATTTTTTTTACATTCCTCATTCATTTTATGAATTTCTGTTTTACTAAACTCATAATGATCAGGAAATGCAATTTTTTTATGTACTTTTAAATTGTACTTTTCAAGCAATTGGAAAAAATTACTGGGATTCCCAATTCCAGCAAAAGCATATAAATTTTTACCTTCTAACTGTTCCAAATTAGAGGGAACATACTGAGAGTAATATATTTTGATTTTATTTGAGTAGTTGTGGATTTTCTCTTCAAAAAGATTATTTTTTTCTCCATTGATTATAACAACTTGAGCTCTTTTAATTGCTTCAAGATTTTCCCTTAAAGGACCAGATGGAATTGTCATTTCATTCCCAACGAGTTGATTACTATTAAAACATAAAATACTTAAATTTTTAAGTATAGAGTGATCTTGAAACCCATCATCTAGTATTGCAAGTTCGTGACCACGATTTTCGGCATCAATAATAGCTTGAGATCTTTTTCTATCAAGGAAAAGTGGAATCATATTATTCTTAATTAATTTGTGCTCATCGTGATGAGAACTATAAAATTTTTTTATGATTGCGGGTTTCTTACCAAGTTTTATAAGATCTTTAACTAACATGATACTTAAAGGTGTTTTTCCGGTTCCACCAATATATATGTTCCCAATACATATAATTGGAATTTTAAAAGAGTTTTTTGTTGTTAGTTTAATTTTAATTTTAATACAAAATTGAAGAAATATGGATAAGGGCAAAAGCAAAAAAGATAAAATATTATTTTTTTTTCCCCAAAATTTAGGTTTTTGTATTTTCATTTAATAAATTTAATTATCTCATTGTATGTATTATCTAATATTTCTTTGCCTAAATTGTTTATAATTTTTATTTTTTCATCAATCATTAAATTTGATTTGTTTAAATCAGAAATTACTTTGTTTGATAACTCATTTTCATTTTTGATTATTTCCGAAATTTTATATTTATTAAAAAGCTCATAAGTCTCTTGAAAATTATAAACATAAGGACCGTGATAAATCTTACAGCCAATTTTTGCTGCTTCTATAGGATTTTGACCACCAACATTTTTAAGTTTTTTTAATAATGACTTTCCAATAAAAACACTTTTACAGAGCTTAAGATATTTTGAAGTTACACCATAAGAATTAATTATGATGATTTCTTTATTAGCCTCTATCGTGTCGTTCATAGATATAACTTGAGTTTTCAAATTTAACTTTTCACAAATTGATTTTATATTTTGTACTCTGTCTATGTGCCTTGGTATTATAATTGTTACGATATCATCATGAATTTTTTTAATTTTGATGTGCGTATTCAAACAAAAAGCATCCTCCCCTTTGTGAGTGCTTAAAGCACACCAGAATTTTTTATCTTTAGTTGATACATTACTAGAAATTGAATTATTCAAATTGTCATCAAATGCAAGTTTTAGATTGCCATAATACTTAATATCGTTTGCTTTTAATTCTTCAAGAAACATTTTTGACTCTTTGTTCGATGCTAAACATAATTTAAAAGATTGAAATATCCTTTCAGCAGAATTTTTTATTAATCTCCACCTTAAAAAGGTTTTTTTTGTAATTCTTGCATTTAATAAGATCAAAGGTATTTTATTTTTTTTAATTTCAAATATAAAATTTGGCCAAATTTCAGAATCAACAAAAATTATTAATTCCGGAGACCAACTATCTATAAAACTTTTTACAAGATTGGGTTTATCTATTGGAAAAAATCTATGAGTAATATTTTTATGATTTTTTAAATTAGTTTCCATTAATTTTGAAGAACTTAATGTTATAGTTGTTATTAAAAAATTTAATTCTTTTTTATTTGCCAATTTTTTCAATAACGGAATAATACTTTTAAGTTCTCCAATACTTGCGGCATGAAACCAAATCAATTTTTTTTGGGTGTTTTTTTTAATATTAAAGGATGAGCTAAATAATTTTTCCTTAAATCTTTTTTTATCTTCCTTTTTTAAGAATGTTCTTATGTAAATTACTAAAATTAAAACTGGGAAGAAAAAATTTATTAGATAACTATAAATTCTAAACATTTACTTAAGTTGGTTTTGATATAAAGATTTATATTCCTTGCTGTTATTTATAAGATAATCGTGATTACCAGAATTTACTATTTTACCATTCTCGAGTAAAAATATTTTATCTGAATTATGAATAGTGGACATTCTATGTGCTACAACTATAGTAGTTCTGCCTTTTATCAATTTATTTATTGCATTTTGAACAATTCTTTCTGACTCAGTATCAAGTGATGAAGTAGCTTCATCCAACAGTATTATTGGTGACTGCTTGAGTATGGCACGAGCTATTGAAATTCTTTGTTTTTGTCCTCCAGATAACCTCACTCCATTCTCCCCAACTATTGTTTCATATTGGTTAGGAAGTTTTTGAATAAATTCATCCGCTGCTGCAAATTTGCATGCCTCTTCAATATCTTTTTGAGATGCACCACTATTAGCATAAGCGATATTACTCTTTATTGTATCATCAAATAAAATCACATCTTGGCTCACTAACGAAATTTTGTTTCTAAGTGATTTAAGGTTAATTTTCTTTATATTCTGATTATCAATTTCAATCTGACCATCTTGAGGATCATAAAACCTAGGTAAAAGATTTATTATTGTGCTTTTACCTGCTCCACTTTTGCCAACTAATGCTGTAATTTTTCCTCCCTCAAGTAGCATGTCAATATTATTAATAGCCTTGGACTCAGTCGTTTCGTATTTAAAACTTACGTTTTTAAATTGAATATTACATTTTTTAATTTGAAGATCTGGTAAATGATCCTCATGCTTAATATTTATTGGTTTATCAATTATTTTGTAAATTCGTTTAGCCGCGGCAGCACCCTGATACGCCACCATATTGATTGTAGCTAAAGACCTAATCGGCTGATAAGCTAACATCATTGCAGCTAAAAAAGAAAAAAAATTATTAAGTCCTAATTCGCCTGAGTTTATTAATTTACCAGAAAAGAAAATAAACCCAGCTATCATTATCCCAGTTAAAGCTTCCATAATTGGAGTAGCTCTCAACATAATTGCTGCAACTTTGATATTCTTATTAACTAAATCTGTAATAACTACATCTGCATTTTTACTTTCCTTGTCCTCTTTTTGAAAAATCCTGATCATTCTAGAGCCTCTTAAAATATCAGCTAAGTAGGCGACTAAGTTTCCTGAAAGTTTACTTGCTTGGGTTGTTGCCTTTCCAACTTGTTTTCCTAAATTTTTAGCAAACCCTCCTGCAAGAGGTATCATAAAAACTGCAAACGATGCTAACTTCCAGTTTTGATAAAACATTAATCCCACTAACAAAACAACTGAGAAAGAGTCCTTCATTAGATTAAGAACACCAGTGCTAACAAAATGAGATACTTGACCAGCATCAAACTGTATGTTTGAAATATATCTTCCAGAGTGTCTATCATCTAAAGTTTGGACATCTGAAAATAGAATTGATTTTGCTATTTTTTTTGATAGTTCTCCAGCAATTTTTTGGCCAACTATATTAATATTTATCCGTGCAAAATAAAGAGATAAACCTTTAGCAGTAAAAGTAATAATTATAGCTATTGGTATAACCCATGCTAAAGTTTGATTTTTATCTATAAATATTTTTTTTACAGCTGGATCAAGCAACCAAGCTATTGATGAGGTTGTACCAGCAATACATATTGAAAGAAATAAGCATAAAAAAATTCGTCTTAAATGAAATCTTATATGTTCTTTATAAAGTCTTTTAATAATAGATTTTAATTCTTCAAAATTCATAGTTTAAAAAAATAAAATTGATAAAAAAATGAAAATGCCTGCAAAATTGTTTGATTTAAATGCTTTGAGGCAATTTGTTGAGTTTTTAACACTAAAAATTTTTATTTGGTAAATCAAGATTGCTATGAACATAATTATAAAGATTGATGATAAATTTACACCTATATTTTTTTTAAAAACTACAAACATCAACAGACAAGTTATCAAATAACAAATACCTACAAAAAATTTTATATTTTTTTTAAATTTAATAGCAGTAGACTTGATACCTATTATTTCATCATCTGTTATGTCTTGCACGCCGTAAATGGTGTCATAACCCAATGTCCAAAATATGGCTGATATATAAAGTAAAATAATTTCAATAGAAATTTGATCTAAAATCGCAGAATAAGCCATTACCATGCCCCAATTAAAAGTTAATCCGAGAAATAATTGAGGCCAATAAGTTATTCTCTTCATGAATGGATATGAGAATGCTAAAATCATTGAGCCTAACCCAAGGTAAATGGTTTTAACATTAAACTGTATTAGAATTAAAAAGGATATCAAACAAAGGATTATGACGTAAATAAAAGATTGCTGAACTGAAATTTTTCCACTCGCAATAGGTCTTTTTTTTGTTCTTTGAACTTTTTTATCAAAATCTTTATCAACAATATCGTTGAATATACATCCAGCACTTCTCATCAAAACAGAGCCTAAAAAAAATAATAATAAATAATACTGAAATATAAATAGATTTTGATCAAAATTGTAACCATAAGCCAAACCCCAGGAGCAGGGCCAAAATAAGAGCATATAGCCTATAGGTTTGTTTAATCTTGTTAATTCTATAAAAATTTTTAATTGATGCATTAAATATGACTTGTAAATACCAAACACTATCTTCATAATCAATTTGATTCGGCATGGATATAGATTACACAGTAGCAGCATTAATGTTCCCGGCTATACCTTTGATGATGACTATGTATAGCAATAGATTTCACACATTAAGTGCTTTAATCAGGCAAATTCATGATCAATATACATTTGAAAAAAGGGTTCCTCCTGAATGGGAAAATCAACTTCATGTTTTGAACAAAAGAACCAATCTTTTGAAATATGTGATGGGTTTCGCAGCTTTTGGTTTTTTGTTTAATATGTCAACAGTATTAATGCTTTACTTAGGCTCAATACAAATTGCTAGACTAAATTTTGCAGCGTGTTGTGTTTGCATGATTGTTTCAATTTTTCTTTTTTTGCAGGAAA
>MDSZ01111959.1_pt1 | contig 14722 bp, 9 predicted proteins | sample 811201 | NCBI WGS metagenome assembly MDSZ01 (sample SAMN05326647, study PRJNA326480) | marine metagenome | isolation source: seawater | place: Indian Ocean: North | collected 2010
AAATAATCTTTAACGGAGATATAAAAAATGTCTGATGAGATAGTCATAAAAGCAAAAAGCAGTACCGACATTAAAAACGGTAGTGTTATCGTCTCGATAGGAGAGATTCCTTCGTTAGACGAAAACGGCGCTCCAGCCAGTGGACATAGAATTCACCCAACAGTGAATAACTTTGTCGCTTCTGGAACAATGTTCTCACGCTTGAATACTAGATTTGATGAGCATTATGGCGGTGGAGCCAGCTAATGCCCATTACAATCCCTGATAGCGTCTTTGATAAGTATTTTGATGTTGTTGATTCCACATTTAACATATTTGGAGTCACATGTCAATTAGTATATATAGAAAAGGTAGAAGAAATATCCAGTGTATATGACAACATTCCCGATAACAGATCTGTTAATGCTCACAGAAGATCACAACCCCTGTATACCAGACAGGACAAGGTGATCAAAGAGGTAGAAAAAACAGAAGACATAAAACTTAAAGTTTATTGGGATAGCAAAAGCTGGACAAAGGTAGGCGCTGAAATGGTGATTCCAGACAACTCCGTTCAAACAATCTTCTTTGCTTCAGATTTAGACAAGATAATGAGAGCAAAGGAACTCATAGTCCATAAAGAAATAAAAGACTTAATCGAAATGAGGTTCAAAAAATTTGGAGAACCGTTTCCTATGGGCTTAAAACAGAATAGATATTATGGTTGCTTTTGGGAAAGGTCTTCATAATGGCTTCTTCTCCCGGCTCCATAACTATAAAGTTGCTGGAGAGCAACAAAAAGATACAAGCAAAAATCTATAATGAGATTAGAAAAGAGCTAAACAAACGTATAAGAAAAAACACTCTGTCGGTAGAGAATCAGTTGAGAGCATTGGTTATGGCTCTTCTTAGGCAATCCCCAGAAATGGTCAGCCTAGGCTCTATTGGACCAGAGACATTAAGTGGTCATTTTGGAATTCCTGCTGGACAAGCTGCTTATGCGGTAGATTCAATAATAAGTAGCATTGCAAATAGCTTGGTCATAAAAGTAGAAAAAATAGACGCAAAGCTTAGAGGTAGTATATCATTTAATTTTCAAGAACGAACGTTTAGCAATTTACTTTCGCTAATAAGCGGTCATGTACAAACTAGAGCAGGCTCCGACTTACATTGGTTAGAATGGCTTTTGTTAAAAGGGGATACAACTATAATTGTTGGTTACGAGTACATACCCTCGACAAAAGGTAGGTCTAGGGGCGGCACGATGGTTCCAGCGTGGGGTGGCGGAGCTTGGAGAGTTCCCCCACAATTTTCAGGTACAGAAAGTAATAATTTTATTACAAGAGCGTTCCAAGGTGGAGACAAGGAAATTTCCAAGATCTTAAAAGGGTTGTTGAAGTAAAATGACTACATTTCAACCACTAAAAGGAATAAGCGGAGTATTTGACTCTACGCTGAATAACGATATTCAAGACGGCCTGATTGAATATTTTGATTGGGCGTTATTGACAAAGGGAAATTACTTTAATGTGACATCCAACGAGTCTTCGCCAAACGGTCAAGACATGAGTAGGCTTAGACTTTCCTCAAATGACTCCTATACAAAAGGGCAGGTTTGGGAGGGTTTTAGAAAAAACTGGGTGTGGCAGAGCGGTATATCAGTCAACGGGTTTGACGATCCCATAGTGGGAAATAACAATACAAAGCCCGGAATATCTGGGGTTTATGTTGACAATTCGTTTTATCCAACCACCACAACAGGTGCGTATGCACACCACATAGACTATTTCAATGGCAGGGTGATATTTGACAGCCCAATACCAACAGGCTCAGTGGTGCAAGCGGAGCATAGTTATAAGTATATAAGTGTCGTTTACGCAAACAACGTACCTTGGTACAAATTTTTACAGCAAAATGCGACACAACCATCAAATAATTTTTTTAACGACGAAGACGAAGGACCGTGGAACATACCCCCGGAAACTAGGGCGCAATTACCCTTAGTTGCCGTTGAGGTGGTTCCAACTAGAACTTTCAGAGGATATCAGCTAGGAGGCGGGCAGTTTGTTTATACAGACATACTTTTTCACTGTATAGCAGAGGATGAAATGACTAGGAACAAGCTAGTTGATATTATTTCGCTTCAAAATGATAAGGTTTTACACTTATTTAACAGCAATAGAATCAACGTAAATAACGACTTTCCACTAGATTATAGGGGTACTCCAGTTTCTGGCGCTCTCAGATATCCAGATTTAGTGAGCCAATACAACGGTGGAAAGATTAGATTAACTAAAACTACCGTCCAAGAAATGGTTACACACAATACTAATTTCTTTGGGGGAGTTGTAAGGATGACCACTGAGGGAGTAAAAACGAATATTTAGTAATTTTCGTGTATAAATCTATAGAAAACCTCTTTATAAACTTAAAGGAGAGAAAAAATGGCAAACCCTAATGATAGAATTTTCTACGCCTGTCAAGGTGTAGGTATTCAAGACCATGCGAAGGTGGCAAACGTAGCTGCCGCTGAAATGGTGCATGGTCTACAAAGTGTCGGAGTGACCACGAACTTTAGTCTGGAACAGGCTTTTGAGCTTGGCCAGATTGAGATCTATGAAAACATCGAAGGTACACCTGACATTGAGGTTACCTTAGAGAAAGTTCTTGACGGCGATTCGCTCATATACCACTTGGCGACAACTGGTGTTGCGGGATCGGCTGCGGGTTCTGGACTTGTAAATAGATCAAAACAGAGATGTGATGTTAGATTAGGTATCTTCCCAGACGGTGTTAACAACCTCGCTGGAGCGGGTACAGCCGCACAAACTGAAGTTTACATGTCTGGTATGTATGTCAGCAGCATTTCTTACTCGCTCAATTCAGATGGAAGTTCTACTGAATCCGTAACGCTTGTTGGAAACAATAAGAAGTGGTTCGATAACGCTAATGGTAAAATGGTTACCGGTGCCGTCGCAGCCTTTGACGGTGTTGATGAACCAGCCGGTCTGGGTAGTGACGCCAATCCTTCTGGTGGTATCACTCAGAAAGAAGACGTTATGATCTCCGGTTCTATTTTCCCAAGAAGTATCTTTGGAATTGTTGGAAGTGGATATGGCAATGGAGTCAACAAGATTCATGCACAAAGCGTTAGCGTTAGTACCGACTTCTCGCGTGAAGATATTTTTGAGTTGGGGCAAAAAACGCCTTACGCTCGACCAGCAGCTTTCCCAATTGAAGTTACATGTGATATTGAAGTTATTTCAGTATCTGGAGACTTTGTTGAGGCCACAGAAGCTGGTGACTACAGCCTCTACACGACGGTTGCCTCTGGTAACAACACTCCAAACGAATGTATCTTTGTCTACACTAGAAATGGCTTAGGCTTAGACCTTGGTAATAAGAATAGACTGTCTAGCGTGAGTTATGGAGGGGGTGACGCAGGTGGAGGAAATGCTACTAGTACATACAGTTATGTTAACTACAACGACTTAGACGTACAAATGCGACAGAATGGCTATGTAGGCTTCCAAGGGATCTCGAAAAATGGATCAGGCGGGCAAACGGATGCCGAAGGCAACCCCTTCCCAACTGACATTTAATAGTTAGCTAGTGGAGAATTTGTTCATTAGCGGATAAAATTGCAACCAACGCGATAGCTAAGATTTAGGATAGGCGAGTGGGGTTGTAATTCACTGGAAGGATAATATATGCATTACAAAAAAGCTCCCGCCATGAGGTTCCTCATATGAAACAGCATGAGCGGGAGTATTTTGCATATAGGGTAAGAAGTGGTTTATATACCTTTAGACTAAATGACCAACTAATAGTTATAAAACCGCTGACGATAGAAGAAAAATTTCTTGTCGAGGAAGGGGCTTATTCGTATTACGCAGAAGCTGAGAACGACGGGTTTCTTTGGTGGGATGATTTTTCAAAACAACTTAAGGAAAGAGGTCTTTGGTCTGAAGAAAAAGAGGAAAAGATAAAGGGGTTAGAAAAAGATATAGAAAGGCTAAAGGTAGAGCTTTTTCAAAACAAAAACAAAGAAAACTTAGTATCACAAATAAGAAAGTATTTAAAGGCTGGAAAGAAACAATTAACAGATATAAACAATGAAAAGTATGAATTTTATGACCATTCAATAGAAGGTGTGGTTGTACAAAAAAAATTTGTAGACTTCATAAAGAAATCTGTATTTGTAAGGGAGAACGGAGAAGATAAGCCGTTTGAAACTGATGCTGTTGGAGAAGAAAACTTAGTAAAACTATATAGCGCCCAATGTTTGTCCGAAGCTTCCATAAGAGAATTAGCAAGAACAGAACCTTGGAGAAGCATATGGGTACTAAGAGAAACTGACACTTACCAGTTATTCTCCAATGGAAAGACGCACGAATTAACACCAGACCAAAAAGCCCTGCTTATGTGGTCTAGAATGTATGACAGCGTTCAGGAGTCAATGGAGTGTCCTAGCGATGATGTTATCGAAGATGACGACATGCTGGATGGATGGTTTATAATACAAAGAAAAGATCAAGAAAAGCGAAGACAGAAATCAGAGATTGATCAGATGACAAGCAATTCAAAGATTGGAAACTCGGATGAAATTTTTGTCTTTGCGGACAACCAAAAATCTGCTGATAAGATTAACCAAAGCAATAGCTTTCACTCACAGAGAGTAAAGGCTCAAAGAAATAGTGTTATAAAACAGCAAGGTCAAGCTGTAGACATGGATTTTCAAGACCAGCAGTTAAAAATGGCGAATCAGCAGAACGAGGCATTTAAATCAAAATTTAGGAGATAAGACAGATGGAAAACTTTGATGAATTCATAAGAAATAAGTCACAGTATAGGGAGGCAAGAAGCGAAAAATACAAATACGATTCAAAAGATAGGCTTTCTAAAATACTTAAAAAGAAAGTCCAGACCACAATGATAGGAGCTATCTCTTCTATAGAGGACCACTTCTCCTTTTTATGGTCTGCGGAAGACTCCGAGATGACTCAGGAAAAAAAGTTTATGTACGAAACTTTTCAAAAAGTTAGATCTGAGATTTTGGACAAGGGAAATACACAAGCAAGAAACATCGACGCAGAACTCAATCAATACGAGGTTAAATGGTTGAGGTACAGTGTCAATATTCCAATTAAACAAACAGGAGGAACACAGGAAGATGAGTAGATATAGAAGAGAATTTGAAAACGAGAACGGCGAAAATAAAACAATATATGTTAAAAGGCCAGATAACGACTCCATCAAAGAAGCAGACATCTACAGAGCTAAAGTTTGGAATAAAGCTTTTAAAGAAGGAGTTATGACAAAAAAAGAAGTCAAGGAGATGATGAAGGAAAGAGGTCTTTGGGATGATGAAAAAGACGCCAAGGAAGCCTCCCTTTCCGACGAAATCATAGAACTTGAGAAAAAATTATATACAGGCGGTGGAAAAAAGAGCAAGCCAAAACTGTCTGACGGTAGAGAGATAGCCATTCAGATGAGAATCAAAAGAGCTGAACTCAGAGAACTCATCCAAGAAAGACTAGACATGGATCAAAATACAGCCGAAGCGTTAGCTGATAATGCTAGGTTCGACTATTTGGTTTCATGTTGTTCGTTTTGGGCAGACGACTCTAATGTTTTTGACTCTTATGAAGACTACAATGAAAGATCCTCTTCGCTAGAAGCCGTTATCTCTGCTCAATTATTAGCACAGATGATGTACAATCTAGACATGGATTTTGAAAACAACCTTCCAGAAAATCAATTCCTTAAAAAGTTTGACCTTGTCAACGATGATGGCTCTTTGATAGACCCAAACAATCCAGACAGACTGGTCGATCTTGAAGGAAGAACAATTAATGAATTTGGTCATTATTTAGACGATGATGGAAATCGTATTGATGTAGACGGAAACATTATCGAAGAGGATGGTCTTTACGTTTTATCAGATTATGAAGATGACTTACGAGTTAAAAAACCAGCAAGAAAGAGAAGGACGACCAAAAAATCAGAACCTAAGCCAGAAGTTACAGAGACAGAATCAACCTAATACGGACAGTGTTGGATAGTGTAGTCACACTCAGAGAGAAAAAATGTCAAAATTTATACTGACTGCACAATTACAATTACAAGCACCTAAAAACACCAGAGCAGTTCTCGACGAAATAAGAAGAGGGCTTGCTGGAGGTGTTGATGTTGATGTACGTGTTAAGGGCGCTACAGCCGCTTCAAAAAACATAGACAAGGTTGCTGCCTCTGCTCAAAAGGCTACTAGCTCCGCCCAGCAAATGGGAAAAAGTTTTGGTTTAGCGTTCAAAAGGTTTGCCGCCTTCACAGTAGCTAGTAGAGCAGTTAGCCTGTTTACTAACACCTTAGCCAACTCTGTCGATGAAGCAATTGATTTCCAGAGAGAAATGGTTAAGATCTCTCAGGTTACTGGCAAGACCATGAAAGAACTCAAGGGTCTTGAAAGAACTATTTCTGAGTTAGCCACGTCTTTGGGTGTGTCGTCTAAAGAGCTTTTACAAGTAACTAGAATTTTGTCTCAGGCTGGTCTTAGGGCAAACGAGCTAGAAATGGCTTTAACAGCCTTGGCCAAAACAGCTCTAGCTCCAACCTTTGACAATCTAGCAGATACCGCCGAGGGAGCTGTAGCTATTATGGCTCAGTTTGGCGAGGGCGCTCAAGCTTTAGAGCGTCAACTGGGTGCTATTAATGCGGTTGCTGGTAAATTCGCTGTCGAGTCTGGTGACTTAATTGCAGCCATCAGAAGGGTTGGTGGTGTCTTTGTAGAAGCTGGTGGTGACCTAGAAGAGCTGATTGGTTTATTCACCAGTGTTAGAGCCACGACCCGTGAAAGTGCTGAAAGTATTGCAACAGGTTTGCGTACTATCTTTACCCGTATCCAAAGACCTAGAACTATCGAGTTTTTAAGGTCGTTTGGGGTAGAGCTTGAAACGCTAGACGGAAAGTTTGTAGGTCCACGCGAGGCCATAAAAAGGTTAAGCGAAGAGCTGTCCGGCCTAGACGAAGGCGATATTAGGTTTATTAAAATCGCAGAAGAAATAGCCGGTTTTAGACAGATCGGTAAAGTTCTTCCACTTATCAAAGAATTCGAGTTGGCCGAACGAGCCAGACAAGAAGCTCTTGCTGGTGGAACCTCTTTGACAGACGACGCTGTCACAGCCCAAATTGCTTTAGCAACCCAGATCGCTAGAGTAAAAGAAGAGTTTGCTAAACTCATAAGAGGTATATCTGAAACAGGCACATTCCAAGCCTTCATCAAAACGGGTTTGACATTAGCTGAAACTTTTATAAAGATAGCTGATACGATCAAACCCCTTCTTCCCTTATTAACAGCGTTGATGGCTTTTAAGGCCGCTAAAGCTTTCGGTGGGTTTGCTTCTGGGTTTGGTAGTGCAGTGAGAGGTGCGGCATCTTTTGACCCAAAAAGAAAAGCTATGGGCGGCAAGATACACGCCTTTGCTAGAGGTGGTGTAGTTCCGGGTACTGGTAATAGGGATACCGTTCCAGCTATGTTGCAGCCCGGAGAATTTGTTATACGACAAAGCAGTGTAAAGAAAATCGGTGCTGACAGATTAGCAGCGATGAATGAAAATAAGTATGCGGATGGCGGTTCTGTAAAGCTCAAAGAAGACAAGGTTGGAGCATTCTTCTTGCAGCCAAGACAGGGAGCAAAAGACACTAAGTTTAGTTATAAAACAAATGATCCGCCTTTGATACAAAACCCTATAGCAGTCCAAGACATTAGCGGCTCAAAGAGCGTCAAGAAATATGCTAATGATGAAGACGCTTTCAACGATATGAGCAGGAAAGAGCAGGATGCTGTTCTTGCCAAGAAAGGTATTAAGCCCGACGATTTCAAGAAAAAGGGAAAATTCTCGTCAGTAGGCGCGTCGATGAAGGCCGGTGGCCGCACCAATCTTAAAGGCTCTAGGCTTCAGTTTTCAGATTTTAAAGGACACGATATCGGAGATCTGGGTTTAGCCGGAACAACAGCCGCAGTACAACATAAACCGAACTCAGCAGATGCAAGTAGTATGCAGGGTATGTTTCTGGGCGACGGCAATAAAAAAACCACCGCAGCCGTAGCAAATGCTGTAACCCAAATGACTGTAGGTGGACTACAAAGAACAATCAATAACACTTTAAAAAATCCCACAATAAAGAAATTGACCAGCGGGCCAGTTGGAAAACCCCTTGTTCCAGATCCTTCACAACTTTCTGCTAGACTGTCAGAGCTTTACAATCCAGAGGTTCCCGGCGGGGCAGTTCAAGTAACAGAAGGGTATGTTCTTGAAGGTCTTATTGGGGCGATCACTGGAGCAACCGTGGGTGGTGGTGAATCGCGTTGGGACTTTGGTGACCTTTCAAATGTATCTGTTAAAGATAGATTAAAGCTATTGTTTGGAGGAAACGAGCTTCAGAACCTCAAAGTTGCAGATGCAAAAAGAAGCCTTTCCCAATCAGCAAAGGAAAGCATCTTTTCAAAAGCTTACGCCTCGCTAGCGACCACCAACGCATCAACCGATTACAAAGACTTTTGGCAAATAGAAAGAAAAGCAAATTCTGGCGGAAGAATGTCTGGAGATACAGATACCGTACCCGCACTGCTGACACCCGGAGAATTCGTAATAAACAAAAATGCCGCAAAGAGCATTGGTTATGGCAACCTTAGCTCCATGAACAAAAAGGGCGTTGCCAGATATAAAAACGGCGGAATGGTCGGCATCCAAAAGTTCAACGAGGGTGGGCAAGCTCAAGGTGGTTTATCCACAATGGCCTTGTTTGCCATACCAACAGCAATGTCCGCTTTACAGCAAATGGCTACAGAGGCAGATGGAACAACCACAGCACTCAGTAGAGTTATAGGCGTATTAAATCAATGGGCTACAACATCTCTTACTGTACTTACTATCCTTAAAGAATTTGGCATATTAAAAGAAATAAGTATTTCAGGTATTAAGACGTTATTGTCAGATGGTCCCGATGGAGCGTTTGGACAGCTACAGTCGGCTAGCGACAAACTTGTAAGCAAGTTCAAAGATATGGGCGTAGATTTGGATAGCTTAAAAGATAAGCTAAGTAAATTCTTACCCGCACTAGGCAGTAGTGGTGGGGCTGCTGCTGGATCGGCTGCTGGAGCGGCTGGTAAACAAGCGGCAACATCCGCTGCCAGCACTGGCGTTGGAGCTGGCCTTGGAACTGCTCTCGCAAACAGTACAAAAATCTTTCAAAGTGCGATACAGGGAACAGCTCAGATCGCTAGACAATTTGGAGCGTACCTTGCGACGACATTCCCCGGTTTAACAGCGTTGCTAACTTCAGTATGGGGAAATGTAAAAGCCTTTCTTGGGCTTCAAAAATCTACGGCACTTACAACCACCACTTCGCAAGCAGCAGCAGGTGGGTTTACCGGTGTCACATCTGCGGTTTCTGGTTTTTTAACAGTGCAAGCAGCGGAAACCTCTGCCACCGCCACTAACACCACAGCAAAGTTGACCGAAGCTGGGGCTGCTGGCACTCTGACGACGGCTCAAACCGCTTTAACTGGACAGACAGCGTTATTATCAGGAGGCACGGCAGCGTTAGCTGGACAACAAGCTGTTTTAACTGGATCAACAGTTGCTCAGAATGTGGCGAGCGTAGGAGCTGCTGCCGCTACAAACACCCAGATGCTTATGTCCACCTTGCTAGCCGGTGCAGAGCAAGCTCAGTTTACACAACTAGTCGCCACTTTGGGGTTGAAAGCGGCAGAACAGGATTTATTAGCCGGGGCTATATTACTCAAAGCCCAAGAAAATAGCGTAACAACAGCGTCTATAACAGCAGACTTAAATGAGATGGCACAACGCCTTGCCAATGCGGGAGCCATTGATGCTGAGATTGTATCTAGGACCGCTGATAATACGATGATACGTGGCGGAATTGCCATGAAGCAAAAAGATCTTGCGATGAGCAAGGCTCACCTCATGACTGATAGTCAAGACTTGGCGTTATCAAGAACGAGACTCACACTAGGTAGAGCTGAAACCGGAGTCCTTGCGCAAGCCATCACAGCTAGAGGGGCAGAAGTAGTTGCGAGCGAAGGGGTGACCGCCGCCAAGGGTCTTGAGTACGCTGGAGGCGTGAGGCTTATAGGCATGAAAAGCTTGGAAGCCGGAGTAACTGATACTGTAATAGGTACAAAGTTAGTCGAGGCTGGAGTGACCGATACCCTTATCGCGGCAAAAGGTGCCGATCAAGCAGTCACACTTGCTCATACCGGAGCCTTGGCTACCGACACAACCGCCACAAACTTAAGCACTGCTGCTGAGACTAAAAATACTGTTATGACATTAAAAGGCTTTAAAGCTAAATTGTTAGAATATGCAGCTTCTGTAGGTCTGGGCAAGTCAAAAGCTCTTGAAGCAACAGCGACAAAGGGTGTAGTTGCACTGAAGGGCAGAGAGGTTGTTGTAGGTAAACTGGCACTTGCCACAGATATAAAAGACTTAGCTATTACCAGTACGGGTATAGCTCTAAAAGGAGCGCAAAATTCATCCATTATAGCCAATATTGCAGCGACTAATGCTGAAACAGTAAGCAACTGGGCTGCTGTTGGGGCTGAAAATGCAGAAACGCTTGCCAACCTTCTTGCCTTCAACGCTGAAATGGGCGAAACTGCGGCAAATGCGTTTGCTGTAATCACAGAAAATCTAGAATCTGGAGCAAATACTGCTGCTACGGGCGCAGAAGTTGCAGAGATGATTATGGCTGTAACAGCAGCTTCTGCATTAGCGTCCTTGGCTGTTAATGCTTTTGGGGCTTCTGCCATGTTAGCGGCATTGAGTTTGGGTGCAACTGCTGCTGCCTCAACAGCCGCTGCCAGCACTGTAATGGCGACTGGGATGTCTACGATTGCCGCTGGTACATCAGCCGCCACCACCGCAGCAGGAGCGGGAGCGGGAGCGGGAGGGGGCATCAGTCTATCAGCAGGCGCGCTGATGGCGTTGAAAATAGCGGCAGGTGGATTAGCTGTCTTGCTTGCCGGAGCTTTACTAAATGCAATGTATGGTTTTGAAGAAAGAATTAAAGGCGCAACAAGTCGCCTAGCTGCTATGGAAGGCGTTGCTGCGGATAGCGTCGATGAAAGCGAGGGCGGCGGCAAAACTAGGGGACAACTGCTGGACGAGATTGCCACAGATACAGTCCGGAAGGAGCAGGGTGGGTTTATTAATTTGTTCGACACTATTGGCTCAACCCTTGGACTGTCGGAAGTTGGTGGTGTCGCTAAATCGTGGCAAAGTCTAAAAGCGGCTTTTGGTGGCGACAGTGTTGCAAAAATAGAAGCCAGAGCAAAAAGTGAAGCTGTCATGGCTCAATTAAATGCACAAAAAGCTAAAAACGAAAAAGAAGCCGCAGAAGCGCTCCAAGATTTTAAAGATGGCACCATATCTGCTTCTGAAGCTTTAGAGGTTATGACCAGAAACCAAAGAATGCAAAACGAGATTGCTGGCTTGAAGGCTGAAGAAGCCGCAGCCCTTAGAGCGGAAAAGGGTGCAGAAGGCTTTACGGCGAGAAACTTCTTCGCTTTAGGCGGTTTTAACCCCTTTATGGAAACATCCGGTCAAAGGAACGAAAGACTGGAGAGAGAAGCCAAGGAGTTAGATGTACAGGCGGAACAACAAAAAAATGCCGCAACAGCCAGTGCAAAAGAAACCATGAAGCAAATAGGTGTTGGGTCAATGACGGCAGGAACTGACTTTGCCGACTTTAGAGCTGACGATGACTTTGCAACACTTTTTGAGGGCATGGACGACGAACAAATTAAAGAGCTAGAAGAAGCCTACAATAACCAAAAGAAAGCGATACAAGAAAATATCGAATTCTTAAAAGCGTTGAACTTTGGCTTACGAGATGTCGTGGCGGCTACCAGCATGATGAATACTTCAATGGAAGGATTGGCTATGGCACAGGAGGGTGGCGCAAATGCTTTCGCTTACTCCGCTTCGGTATTAGAGCAAGCCGTCACTGCTGCTGGCAAAAAGATGTCTGATGTAGAATTTGAACAAGCGATTGGCAACCTTGAACAAGTGCTTAGAGAAAGTGGGGCTTCTGACGATCAGATTGCGTCTGCTACCGGAACACTGAGAGGTGTAAGAGGCGCACAGGCGAATGTAGACGATGCGTTAGATGCCGCAAAAACGGAGCTAATGAAGGACGGTGGTAAAACTAGTCCAGAAGATATTAAAAAGGCTTTGGGTGATGAGCTATTAAAAGGTGTAACCGGAGAAGCTAGAGACAGGTTACAAGCAGCCCTTAACAATCTTGAAATAGACGAAGATATGATGGCTCAGATAAAAGCTGGCGATGTGTCTGGCATTTTAGAGAAGGTATTAGATCCTGTAGCAGAAGCCGTTAATGAAGAAGCTATTGAAGCTCAAAGAAACAGAGCTGAAGCAGAAGACAAATTAATGGAAGCCGTCAACAAAAGAAGGGAGTCTGAACTGGCTCTTATTGACGCACAAAAGGCTGCTATAGATTTACAACTTGAAGCTGGCAAGGTTTTTGAAGAGTTCGGTGGCAAGGCAATGTCTGCCGACGAAAAGCTTGGAGCCAGAGTTGCCCAAGCGAACCTGTCTCTTGCAGATGCCGGACTTGGCGGTCTAGGCTCAGGTTCTGCCGCTGAGATAAGAGGTGCCGCTGGAGACATATTAGCCAAATCTAGATTCCAACAAGATCAAGTTCAGTTTTCAACTCTTGGTATGGCCAGAGATGCTGTTGATCCCGCAACCGGAAAGCCTATTGGTTTTGCCTTTGCAAACGCCGCCGGTATAGACGAGGACAAAAGAGACGAGCTAAGAACGGCAAATCAGGCGCTTATAGAATTTACCCAACAAAGACTTGATATATTAAGAGAAGAACTAGCAGTAGCAAACGAGAAGCTAAAGGCAGAAAAAGATGCTTTAGACAACTTATTGGCTGGTGATATAGAGGGATACCTAGAAGGTCAACTCGCTGCGGCAGCAGGAGCCGCCCTGAGAATTGGAGATGCGTCTTTAGCAAGTTCATTTGGTGCAGGAGCTTTAGGCGCTGGATTTAAAACGCTTCAAGGTCAAGGTCTTAGCGATCAACAAATGCAAACAGCGGCTGGTCTTGCAGCCTCAAGCGTTGGGCTAACAGACCCAAGAGCTGCACAGGTTCTTTCGGGAACTACCGCTGAACAAGAATCAATTAAAAGTCAAGGTAGAGAATTAGCTGGAGTTCTTGGAGAACTTGGTCAAAATCAAGCAGACTTAGAACAACTACAAGTTAACACAGATAAAGTATTTGTATATGCTAATACATTAGAGACAGAAAAATTTGACAAAACGAAGAACCCAATGGCATTAGCTATGGGCGGAATGGTTTATGCTAGCCGTGGGATGTTTGTACCAAGAGGAACGGACACTGTACCGGCGATGTTAACCCCCGGCGAGTTTGTCGTCAACAGATCTGCTGTAAATAGAGGAAACAACTTAGCCATGCTTACGGCGATGAATGCGGGTATGGGTATAGCTGGAGGAGGCAGAGCCATGTCTAGGGGTGGAGTAGTCTACGCAGCAGATGGTGGTTTAATGGGTTTTGCCCAGAGGGTACAAGCTGCATATGGCAGTTCATTTGCAGGTGCCTTAGATAATTTACCAAGTATTGCAGACAACTTTGCTCAAAAGCTAAAAGACGGAGCGGTTAATGGCTTGATTGGAATAACAGACCCACTTAAGAACATACTCAATGAAGATGGAAGGTCGTTTGTAGATGGATTCCAACAAGCTGTAACTAATCTAGCAAACACAGACTTGGCTGTCAAGGTAGACCCAACCAATGTCACAGTAACTATAAACGGAGGCAATTTCTTGTCAGGACTAAAAGACGATGTAAGAAATGAGCTTATAGACAAGATTAGAGAAGAACTTGGTAATGCTAAATTCACTGAAGCTGGCAGCTTACGATCCGGACGATAAAGGTAAAAGGATATGAAATCTAACAAACACCTAGTTGCACTGGAATGCTTCTGCGTAAAAAAGGCTACAGCCACAGCCTCTAACGCAGCAGTCATATCTGCTAAATTATCGTGCAGTTCAGCAGCGATAAAGGGTGCGGTATTGGGTGCCGGTCATTTGGAGTGTTCGCACCCTGATACCGATTCACCAGTAAAGCCATATACCTCTTCTTTTATACCCTCTTCGTCTTGGTCACAAAACAATGCCTACGAAGGTGATGTAGATGGACAAAAGACGCACGTCTCCAAATTCCTCATTAGTGAATTTACTGGAGATGAATATGATCATATCTCACAAAATTTAAAAACTAACAATTATTTAGTTTTAACCTACGGGTCAAATGTTTACTATTATAAAGTTGTTAGAACTGGATTTCAGGGTGGGGATGAAAGCTGTGGTGGCGAATTTAAGGCAAACCTCTGGACATCAACTGAATGTAAAATTGCTGAAGCAGAGCTTATTTTTGTAAGGGGTCACAATAACAACTCAGCCCCAATTCACTCAGACCCTTGGGCTACTGGCGGTGACCTAAATACGCTGTTTCCAAATGGTGTTGTGGGTAGCAAGTTATTCACAATACATTTTACACAAGAAATAGATAAATTTAAAAAACCTTGCATTGTCCCCAAGAGGGCCGCATCTGCAACACTTCAAGCTTCGGCCTTTATCAATAGATCCGAAGTATCCGCAAGAATCTTTAC
>MDSZ01192934.1_pt1 | contig 14720 bp, 25 predicted proteins | sample 811201 | NCBI WGS metagenome assembly MDSZ01 (sample SAMN05326647, study PRJNA326480) | marine metagenome | isolation source: seawater | place: Indian Ocean: North | collected 2010
ATATTATCATTTAGTTTTGTAATTACACCCTTGGGTTCCGCGCGGCCTTTTAGAATAACTATGTCACTTCTATAAAACATACATTTAGCTCACGGTAATACATGCATAACTTGTCCAGCGGAACAAAAATCTAAGCTAAAGTCCCAACCGCAAAATGCTTTCCACACACACCATCTCTCGAAACAACCAAAACCAGTATCCCAAACACAACATGAACTTTCGGGTGTGATGCCAGAAAACTCAAAGTGATCACAATAAACAGCATCATGCAAATAAGGCTTGCTGTCGTATGAACAATTGAGATTTCCCCCATAACCTTCAGGATAAACAGGAAAGTTTCCTGATGCTTGTGTCCTGTCAGGTGGTCCATCATAAACATGAACTACCTCACAGCCTGACAACACCAAGCTAACTAAAGTACACACCAATATTCTTTTTAACATTATGCCTCTTGTTCTATTTTTTCTTGTAGCTTCATGACCAAAGCACGAATTTTATCTATTCTTTTTTCTAAAGTTTCAGTTTTTTCTTCGACTTTAACAGCCGTCTTCAGTAAATATAACTCCGTTAAAACTTTAGTCAAGATAGAATCCGATTTTTTTGGTACAACGATTCTCCGTTTCATGACTTCATTTTCCTCATTATTGTTTTGCTTGTAGGTTTCTAGTGCTTTTGTAACTGGTTTAATTTGATACGGACTTGGTGTCTTCATCTTATTTTTTGTGTAAACTGTGACATTCATATCGCAACCTCTCTAAATTTTATCCTTACTGGAAGAAAAATATATTTCCTTTAATTGAGGCAAGCATGACAACGAACTCGTGATAAAATCTGTCATGTCTTTCTCCGTATTAAACGTAAGCTCAGTGCCTTCATTAATGAGCAGCCACTTGCCAACCTTTTCTAAAACATCCAGCTTGTTTAACACTAGACGATTAACCCCATTGACTTTCAACGCTTTTATCAACTCATCCATGTTGAGCCAGTTGCATTGTCTTGGACGTCCAGTGGTGGCACCATACTCTTCCCCTACATCTCTGATTTCTTCAAATATTTCATCCTCTGGCTCAAAACTTTTAGAGCCTACATATGTCTCATATATCTTCCCCACACCCCAAACTTGATTGACCCATTGTGGAGGGATACCATTCAGTAAAGCACCAGAACTAGTACAGTGGCTTGATGTGACATAAGGGTAATCACCCCAATCAATATCTAAACCAAAGCCCTGGGCACCCTCACATAAAATTTTAACGTCACTATTATTGAAGAACTCATCATACAAGTTTATCAAGAAAGGTTTTAGTGCGGGAACCTCCTTTGCCTGAACGCCTCTTCTGGAATATTTATCTCTGTAGGCTGGGCCATTTCCTCTTTTGGTAGTTCCGATTTTTTTCTCGGAATTTTCCTCTTGAATATGTTCTTCAGTAATGACGTGAGCATTTTCGGCAACAAAGATTTTATTTTTTGTATCAATGCCGCCATCTTCAAGCTCCTGAAGTTCTTTAAAGAATTGTTCTACGTTTAACACACACCCTGAACCAATAATCGATTTCACTCCATAAAACACCCCGGCAGGGATGTGATGGGTCACGAATTTTTTTCCTTCATGATAAATAGTGTGGCCTGCGTTGCAACCACCGTTAAATCTTAAAACATGTGTGTAGTCGTGTGTTCGACAAAGATAATGCGTGACCTTTCCTTTGGCCTCATCACCATGTTGGACGCCGACAACTATATCAGCTAGCATTGTTCCCTCGCTTATGGCTTTTTAAAATATTTGCGCTCGCACTCAAGAAGGCAATTTCCATCGCCTCGAATTTCCACCCTAAACACGTTTCCATAACGCGCTCGTTGTTCTTTAAAGCATTTTTTCATGCAGCTTTCTTTGGTTTCAATTTTAATTGAAGTAGCACAACTTGAACATAAAAACAAACAGACAAATGTTAAAAAAAATGTTTTCATTTATTTTTGTTCAAGAAGATTCTTCAACCTCTCATTTTCTTGTTTAAGATACTTTACTTCAACCCGCATCGATGCGATTTGTTCAGTAAGTTCGCGAAGCTCTTTCATTAGCTTGTCTCGTTCTTTCAAAGAATCATCAAGCCTGGTTTCAAGTACGGCGACTCGTTCACGCAAATCATCTCTGTATAAATGCTCTTGCTTTTCTTGCCGAATTTCTTCAGCTTCTGCCTTGTCTAAGCGTCGCTGGTAATAGTTCCAAGCGGCCCCTCCTCCGAGGGTGCCGATAACAGCAACAATTATGGTTACAATCTGTTCCGAAGCCATTAAACTTTTTTCTCCCTTTCACAGTATTTTTCAATTCTACCTTTCGCGTATTCCTTAAAAGAACGGTGCAAAACTTCTTTTTGCATTTTCCAATATGTAAATAGAAAGACAGGGAGCTGAATGGCGTAAGAAACTAAATTATGATCAAAATTTCCTTCTGTTATTTCTAAAAGAAGAACGCCAAAAGAATACATAATTGCAAACATAGTGCCCAAAACTCGTAAACGTATCGATCTTTTGGCGACGCCAATGAAAAGCAGCAAAGAAGCCATTATCGTTACTATGCCCCAAAGAGCGGGAACATTAGACAAGTCTGCCATTGAAAAAGGATTGCTAAAGCCTAAGACCAGGGCAGCAATCAAGTCAACCATTTCAGAATCTGAATAAACTAAAGTATTTTTTAAATTCTTAAAATATTTTTTCATCGAGTTTTTTCAAGACATATCTATGACAACAACCCTTTCTTTGTCCTCTTCTTCAATTTTTTCTTCGTCTTGCTTTTCCTTGAGGTATCTTTCATACAATTCCAAGGAAGGTGCCGGAATTTGAAGATAGGGCTGCTCATGCTTCATGCCTGTAGTGTCCTCCCTGTTACCCATAACTAGTTCCTGCCTTGGCCTCGGTACCTTTTCTTGTATTTTTTTGATTTAGTTGAGCCTTTGGGGCCTCCACCCTTGTTGTGAAATTTAGTTCTGTCGCTTAAACCAATAGAAGTTTTTTTCCTAGAGCATTTTGTTTTTTGTTTGTTGTTCTTGAATGACAATGTTTTTCTCCTTATTAACATTTTTGTGAACAGCTCGTTCAAACATGGTAATACCGTTCAAATGATCAATTTCGTGTTGCACACAAACACACTCTAATATATTTTTTTCATCAAATATTAAATTATTTTTATGATTGTCTGCTTCGACCATTACATTTGACCAGCGTTCTGTATAAACATAGTCCCCAGGAAACGATAGACAAGCCTCTTTAAAATAAATTTTGCCAAACTTACCTATTATTCTTGGGTTTACTAATATAATAGGTTCTGTGACATTGATCACGCACACACTTTTATTTATGCCTATCTGATTTGCAGCGAGTCCAACACCATTATTTGTTTTGTTTAGTTCAGAAAGAAGTTTTTTGCCGAGCTTGACACCCTCTTTTACATCAACGCTTTTACATACTTTTGTGAGCTTCTTTTTATCAGTAACAATCATTTTTTTCTCCATTAATTATTAATAGGTTTCTTAAAAATATTTTTAGAATACATATATTTTATGAAGAAAAAGCAAAATCCTGCAATTGCGAACCCGCCGAAGAGATCAACTATATAGTGCATTTTTATCGCCAGCGTAGAAATCGTAACTCCGATGGCCCAAAGCAGATAAACCCTTTTAAGCACACCATGTTTTTTTGCCAACTCTGAGTGTGACGCACCAAAAAACATTAGCCACGAAAAAGCTACATGGCCCGAGGGGAATGTGTTGGAAGAATTATCTATCATATAAGACAACTCCACCAATCTTTCAGACAAGTTTTGAGGTATGAACTCTGGTCTGGGGTAGAAAGACGGAAATATTAAATAAAACAAGTGTATGATAAAAGTTGCCATGACACAAGCCCAAAGCGTGTTCATAAAAACTTTTCTATTTTTTACCAATATAATCATTGTAATGAAAATTACTGGTATTATAGTGTGATAAATCCAAACAAATTCTGGCATAAAAGGTATTGCTTTATCAACCGGGGTCATAAAACTATATTCATTACCAACATAACTCTGTATCCAGAAATATGTCAAAAGATTCACCACACCAAATAAAAAAGTATAAAAACTTTTAGTGGTCGTTGACAATTAAAGAATCTCCAGCCTTATGCACTCTTGTAGGTGCATACAGTTCACAGGTGCGAAATAATATTCTCACCTATCTTATTAATAATTATGCAGAAACTTTACAAATGACAATTAAAAAACAAGGGAAATGAAATTTTATCCATTTCCCTTGTTCACCAAAACTATTTGATCTTAACTGTCAAAGATTTTGCCTCCGGTCTTTGAGGCAAAACTAGACGTAGCAGACCATTTTCAAACTCTGCTGTGGTCATATTTAAATCAAGATTATTGTCATAGTTGACATAAGTTTTTGAAAAGCTTCTGCGAGCAATACGTCGATTGATGCTTTTGTCTTCATCCTGAGATTGATTAGCACTCACAGTAATTGTGTTCTTCTCAGGTTTAACCTCGACCACTAAGTCATTCTTTGAAAAGCCAGCTAGCGCAAACTCAAGAACAGTGTCCCCTTTGTCGTCGCGATACATATCAGCGACAGGATATCCTTGTGTTGTGCGATTTACCAATGCTGGGAAATCCAGCATGGAATTAAAAATGTCATCGAAGACACTTCGACCGATTAAGCCCGGTCGGTAGGCAGTAATTGCAGTATTCATAATATTTTCTCCTTTTAATAAGCAAGTTACAGTGAGAGCCCTTATAGCAGCTTTCACCAATACAAAAGTAAGCACGCAAAAAAGCTTGTCAAGGGGAAAAAATAAATTTAATGTTTTTTTGTGGAAACATTAGCAAGTTTTAAGGACTTACTCAAATAATGTTTTGCCAAAACACAAGTCTCTAATACAGCGGTGTCCTCTTTTTTTAGAACAACTTCCACTATTCCATCATCACGGAAATCTTTTACTGGATTATATTTAAAAAGTTCGTTGATTATTGTAGAAAGTTTAAGATTCGCAGCGTAATATTCAAACAAAAGACTTAAGTCTTGTTCGCTATAAAAGACATCAGATTCTTTATCATGATGTAGATCTATAACATATTTAGAAAATTCTACTGCCTCATCAGCGTCTTCCATCATCACATCTAATTGCTCTTTTGGAATTGATATTAATAGATTTTTACTTTCCTGTGTCATCTAAAAGCTCTTGCAAATCTGAAAATCCACCTATAAATTTGTAGGTTTTGTCCTCCAATACTTCAAAAACCATTGGCACAGTCTTCCACTCAAAAACATATTTAAACTGTTCGAGAAGCTCTTTTTCTTTGAGATTAAATATGATATCGCGGTATGGTATCTCTTTGTCATGTAAAAGTTTTAACGCTTTTTCACAAAAAGGACATTCCTCACGACTTATAATAAAATACTTATGCATTAACTTAAGCCCCCTTCAGCTTTTCTTGTAGAGCGTTTGGTTCAATAACAATATCTAAATAAGTTGATGATGTCCCATGCGCTTGTAAATGTATTTTTGTATATAATTGTCTGCGATCAAGTTCAGGCAATATTTTTTCGTTCCTCTGCATTTTTTTCTGTAACTTTTTATTTTCGTAAAAAGACAAAATTAATCTTTTATTGACAAATATTTTTCGCAGACCATAAATTGTTGGGTAAGAATTCACATTTTTTGCATAAATCTCGACTAATTCAACAAAATCTGTTTTCATTCAGACCCTCCTCTCAGTGAATTATCAGTTTTGTAAACGAAACTTTGGTTTACATACCAAGTCTTTCCCTTGTAAAACACACCAAGAGTCTTCGCTGCGCTTTCTGTAACAATTAAATCTCTCGGCTTTTCTAAAGTAAAGAAATCTTTAGTGTTGCCAAATTTATCAAATAACTCTAAACGAGTGCCGCTTGGCACGTAAACTAAGTCTCCATTTTTTATATTATCTATCATTCTGCTCCTCTATAACACTAGGGTTAGAATTAGGGTGTGCAGCAAGATTGCTTTCACTTTCATTTAATTGAAGCTGTTGATACCCTAACATCATCTCTGAAACATCCTGCAAAGATAAATCCATGTCAGACAATTTAATTCTTAATTGAGTTAGTAGTTTTAAGTTTTCCGCGTTTTCACACCCATTTTTTGAATCGTTTAAATTACGTCGAAGTTTCTCAAAAGTAACGTCAATTTCTTCCAAAAAGCTTGTCGCCTTCTTTGTTAAACTTCTTATATGTTCTGGGACATCTTCAATTTCTACCGTATACGCAATCTTAACCTTCATCTTTCAGTCTCCGGTAACTCCACGATTGCGAAATTTGTTGTTATAAGAGTCGAGGCAACGGAGTTCGCATTACGTAAAGCTGTTTTTGTAACCAGTACTGGATCAATTACGCCGTCTTCAATCAAATTTTTAATCTTGCCGTCAACCAAGTTAAAGCCATGATCTTTTGTTGCTCTTTTTACCAAACTTAATACCAAGTCGGGCGATTCACCCGCATTCAAACACATTTGTTTAAGAGGTGCGGATACTGCATTTTGGATCACATCAGCACCTAATTTTTGTGCATTGGACTTGTGGTCTATTTTTAATTTTTTAGACGCTCGGATTAAGGCGGTGCCAGCGCCAGGGACTATGCCCTCAAGTTGAGCTGATTTTACGGCCTCTAAAGCATCTTCAATACGATGTTTCTTTTCGACCATCTCAATTTCAGTTGGCGCACCAACTTTAATTATCGCAATACCACTTGCTAATCGTGTAATCCTTTCATTGATTCTCTCACATTCAGGCAAATCATCTGTTATTTTAAGTTCGTTTTTAAGTTCCTCAATCCGTTCTTCTACTTTTTCCCAATCTCCAGAGCCATCGACGATAGTAGTAAAGTTTTTGTTGACCTCTACTTTCTTCATCCGACCCAAATCTGCAAGCTTTACATCTTTTAAAGATTTGCCAGAAAGTCTTGACACGAAAGTACCACCAGTCGACACACACAAATCCTGCAAAATGTTTCTTCGCTCGTTACCATAACGTGGTGCTTTTACCGCAGCGACTCGCATGGTACCGCGAACAGTATTCATGATTAATGCAGCCAATGCTTGACCTTCAACTTCCTCCGCAACTACAATAAATGGCCGGCCTTCACGAGCTACGATCTCTAAAACAGGTAACAGGTCGTCTAAATTGTCTAGTTTGTGGTCTGTGACAAGAAGAAGTGCATCTTCGTAACTTATTGTGCCGCGGCGTTTGTCCGTTACAAAAGCCTTAGCGAAATAACCGGAATCAAAACGGAAACCCTCTGTCATATCTAAATGAGTTTCTGTTGTGTTTGATTTTTCTATGGTGATCGCTCCATCTTTTCCAGTCTTATCAACAGCCATAGCTATAAGATTGCCAATTTCTCGATCACCGTTGGCTGAGATAGTCGCGACATGTGCAATATCTTCTTTACTCATTACAGGTATCGACATGTCATCAAGGCGGCGACATATTTCATCAACGGCTTTATCCATACCACGTTTAAGTTCCACAGGCGAAATGCCTACGGATAACATTTTCTGGGCCTCTTCTAATATAGCGCGGCACAAAACAGTGGAAGTTGTGGTGCCGTCACCTGCGACATTATTCGTTTCTGAAGCTGCTTGCTTGACAATTTGTGCAGCGACGTTTTCAAAAGGATCTTGCAGGTCTACGAACTCTGCTACTGTTACACCATCTTTTGTGATGATAGGTCGTGCACCATTTTTACAGAGGATCACATTCCTTCCTCGCGGTCCTAATGTGGAAGCAACGTTATCAGCGAGTTTTGTAACCCCTGACATTATTTTTTCATGTAGAGCTTTGTTGTTGCAGTAATTCTTAGTCATATAACCTCTCGTGTAATAAAGAACATAATAACTGTAATCACAATATCACACTAGTCAAGGCTAAGTTAAGTTATATTTACGCTTAGTCTTTTTCTGGCGTTATTTTTTCTACAACTTTGCTGGTAACTGTTGCCAACTCTTCTGCATCGCTAACTGCTTGAACTCCGCGACCTTTTCGATCAACTTCACCCTCACCCAAAAGATAGGCGTTGACATTGTTTGTAAATTCCTGCAAATTACTATAAATTGGGTTAATAACTTCTTGAAGAACCTTAGCATACTTTAACCAAACAGATTTCATTGACTCTTCACCAATCATGAGGGTTCCTACGTGTTTGAAGTTTGAAATACTTTCAGCTTGATTTTTTGTAAACTCAAACTGTCTAGACTTTTGGTAACCCGGAGTTGCCTCAAGCGCAGCGAAGACTTCTGATGCATCTTTCCCATCATATTTCGAAATTGCATCCGCGACATCATTGAATTGTCGACCAGATCCAAATAATTGTTTTGCTTTTGTACTTCCTTGAAAGCTCTCCTCGGAGTAAGACACAACAAAGGGGGCGATTGACGCTAACGTTTCCGGATCAACCTGTTGTATTGTGTCTGGGGTAAAGACGGTAGAACGGCCAACGCGACCGGTCGATTTAATTTTGAATATCCTATCGCCGTATTTTTCTAGGGCATTTGATAGTTGTCTTGCGGTACGGACCTGCGCGGTCTTCTTTTTAATTTTTGCAAATGGAGTGAAGAAGACATCTAAAAAGTTCTCTAGCGTAATTGTAAACTCCCCAAATTCCAAACCCTCGGTGCCACCAATTCGGCGGGCATCTAGATAAATGATATGGCCACCAGGTCCCATCGACTTAAAGTGATTAACCATGTTTTTAAATGAGCCTTTCACTCCGGTTTGTGGACCGAGAAGTTTCAAAGAATAGTGTCTACCAGCCAAGATTACATCAGTGATTGGTTTTCCTGCTGCATCCATTCCCTCAATCTCGTCAGGGCTAGTGATCTGCACTGACTTGCCACCGAACAATCCGGCGAGGAATCCTTCAAAAATAAACCCACCAGCAGACTCAGTAAAATCTTTTAGAATAGTCGACAAGATCTCACAAACCATCATTGAAGAAAGGAGTTGTGACACACTGGCAACTTTCTGTTGACCCGTCAAAACTTGATTGATGTTCACAAGTTTTTCTTCTAAAGTTTCACCACCGATACGTTTTGTAAAAGATTCAATTATACTTCTGTCTGAATTGTCACTACGACCCCAAGCCTCTGAAATTCTTACAACAGGCAATGAGATATTAATATCTTCATCGGGGGTAATTGTCCTCTGGCCAGGATCGATTTTTTCCTGTATCGTGGTCAAGTTTTTGCTAGATATCGCACTTTCTATCAATCGACTTAGGTACTCATAAGACAATTTTTCAATATTTGGTACGTAACTTTCCTCTAAATTTTTTATTCTATCTTTCTTGTCCATGTTTATAATTAGTCCTTACTCTCGCGGATTTCTTCTAGAATTTCATCTAATTGTAGTCCAAGAGTATCCCACTTCTTTTTAGATAAATTATAATGATTAACAACACCTTTAAACTTCGCACGCTTTGAGGGGCTATGAACTCTTGTAAGTAGTGCTCCATCGTCGTCTAACGGACATTCTAGAGAAATACCATAGTGATTATGCAGGGCTTCTAATAAAGCCTTGTAAGCCTCAATTTGTACAGGATAGAAGCCAAGAAAAGGTTTTGGTCGCCAACCGTGTACACGCCAACCTTCAATCACAGGTCTGAAGCCAAAACCCTTACGTTTATAAACTTTGTTATATTTCGTATAAACGGCGTTGCTGATATCAACACCGATGGATGCTTTATTAACTTTTCTTATGCCTGCATGCCATGCGACGTCCTGTGGGTCGACCAACTGAACAATAGTGCCATCATTATCGATAACGAAGTGAGTTGAAATTTTTCGCTTTTCAAGAATTTTTTTACAAGAGGCTGCAGATAGAGTTGCATCCCAGTGTGTAACAACCATTGTGGGTTTTCTTTTTTTATTCTTAACCTTGGAATAACACTTATCATTAATCCAGCTAATTTCAACATCATCCCAGTTGATTCTCACAGGTTTGCCGCCGCAAATGATACGATTCTTTTCAAATTTTACATCCATGACATCTCCCGAATTATCAATATACGCAAGTTTATTGGTATAAGCTCTTCGATAAGTTGCAGGCCCACACAATCCATCTGCTTTTAAATCATGTAGTTTTTGAAACTCTTTAATATTTTCAATTAGTTCTTTGTCAAATTTTTTTGAGCCAAACCAGGCCGGTTCCCAATCATACTTTCTTGCAGATTTTTTATTGTATAGTATTTTCCACCAGTTCATATTTATTTCTCACATATAATTAAGTCATACTTTAATAAAAAGCTTTAAATAATCTCATCAACGATGCCTAGTTCCAAAGCTTTCTTCGCGTCCAAATAAATATTGCTACGTTTTTTAATCAAGCGGCGAATATAAGCAGCGGACATCTTAGTTTCTGAGGCTAGCGCTTCGACGTACATCTTTTCCGTGACCTTGGCCTCCTCCATCTCATTTTTCAAATCATGGAGATGTCCATGTTGACCAGATATAACACCATGAATCATGACACGGCAGCTAGCGCCAATCTTTCTTTTACCTTTAGTACCAGCCGCTAGCAACAAAACGCCAGCTGACATTACTTTGCCCAAACCCATGGTTTCTATGTCGCAGTCTTTTTTGATCAGCCGCATCATATCATAAACAGCAAACATATCTAGAGCGGAGCCACCGAAAGTTGAAAGTAAGAATTGAAACGGTTCATAAACCTCAATCTCTTTGGAGTCTTCTTCTTCAGGGTCTTCTTTTTCGAATTGTTTGCCACTATCTTTTAGGATAAGCATGTGGTATATCGCATCCGCGCATTTTTCAGATGTTATGTCACCATATATACCCATAATTCTAGGCTTTGATTCTTTGGATTCAGCGCCATTAATTAAACTTAAAAGAACTGTATCATCCAGTTCCTCCATAGACACGTCGGCTGCATCCGGATTTTTCTCCTCCTCGGTTTTTTTCTTTGGTTTCTTTTCTTTCTCATCGGTTAAAATCATTTGTTCCTCACTTGTTTTAAAAATTTATGAAGTAAATCTGAAGCTTCGTCCCAATTTCGAAATCGGATTGTAGCTCTCAATTTTCTTGGAGTGTTTTTAATAACACTCTCAATCATGGCATCACGCCATATTTTACTTGTGGTTTCGTCAAGGTTTTTAACCTTTTCTAATTCCTCGTAGGACATCCCACTTTTTTTGTAAGTTTCATACTTGACTTCGTTACAATCAGAAAATGCACGATCTGAATTAACCATCATTGCCAATGCTGCCATGACTGCCTCATTAAAAAGTATAAAAATTTGGGAATATCCCACAAGATAACTAACTAACTTAAATGAAAAAGCTCCTATGAAAAACCATAAAGCGTTTTCTAACATTGTACTTTCCAAGATCACCTCACTTTATAAAAAAATAAGCACGAAGAAGTTAATTTTAATCCCTCGTGCTTATTTTTTTAAGTAAAATTACTTGCTACCAATTATTTTTTTTGGAGCAGTCTTTCTGCGACTCTTCGGACGACCTCGCTAACCATATCTTCGTCAAGATCTTCCTCTTCCATGACTTCAGGCTCGTCCTCTTTTGGATCCTCATCCGCTGGCATCTCATCACCCATTGGTTCGTCATCCATTGGTGGAGCGTCCATTGGTTCTGCATCGTCAGCAGTTACATCGACTTGATCGTCTTTATCTAAAAGACCAGCATCTTTAAGAGCATCTTCTAAGGCGCTGACAACTTGTCGAATGACATCCTCACCGGATGCCTCCTCTCCCGCATCGCCCATGTCGCCCATGTCGCCCATTTCATCGTCACCCATTTCATCACCAGCTTCTTCGTCGCCGGCCATGTCATCCATAGGCTCCTCTTCTTCTTCCATGGGTTCTTCATCATCACGAGTGTACATGCCTTCTTCATGAACTTCTTCATCATCACGGGCATACATGCCCTCTTCTTTGACATCATCTTCGTCGTCGCGGGCATACATGCCCATTCCTTCTTCCTGAACATCATCGTTCGTGTTTTCTTCTAAAACGTTTTCTTCGATATAAGAGTCAGCTAGACCTCCATCAATGTTAGCCAGCTTCATAAATCTCCTGACTGTAGACTCTTGTAATAATAAGTCTTTTTTACTCATCGGGTTTTCTCCTTATATGGGATAACAAGTATCATAATTAAATAGTACGATAAACTGCTAAATACTAAAGTTTATCATCATAAATAGAATATCTTTTGATATGTTTTTTCATTTTTTTGATAGTCTTATCTTCAATCTGTTTGATTCTTACATAAGAAACGCCAATTCTTTCAGCTATTTCACGCAAGGTCATTGGCCCGTTCTTTTCAATCGACTCAAACATACAATTTAGTTCTTTTTTGTAATTTATCCAGTAGCGGCAATCTTTTTGTTTGCATGCACTACTTTTCAAGCGGCACTGTTCTATACATTTCATAAATCTGGATTTTCCTTTTCTATAAGATCAAATATATTTTCAATTTCTTCTTCACCCAAACCAAAAGCTGTTTTGTTTTCGTTGCCGGCAACAATATCTTGGTGTACTAGCGTTCTTCTTCTTTTGCCCTGCAGCTTATTTTGTTCCTTAAAAACTTTAATAAACTCTAAAATCCTAAAATCATTTTGCAAATAACCAGTTATCATGGCACGAAAAAATTCAGACTGGTTCATGTTATCTTGTTGTAATTTAATGCGAAGATCAGCCTGACGTTTCGGGCTATCATAAAACATAAATTTTTTTCTATCTTTTTTCATCACCGCCCTCCTCTACGTCAACTTCGTATGTGGCAATGGAAGGATCATAAACGTCATCCCAACATCCAGATGCGTCATTCTTTTCTATATAATAGATCCCGTGCCTATCCTTGTCAATATTATAACAGCAGTCACAAGGGAGCCAAGTTCTTACGGGTGGTGGATCTGCAAACGCTGGTCCGCGAGAGCACTTCTGTCTCCCTATTTCTCCGCTTGGACAATAACAAAAACGTTTAGTCCAGGCTTCGCACTCGTATACCTTTAATTCTTTATTACATGCAAATAGTGACAATAATAATATGAATAACGTTATTTTTTTCATCTCCTCCTCATAATATGGGTAGAACTTTCAAGCTGGCCTGCGCTGGTTTGTCTAATAAACCTAGCCTTTCTTTGAAGTTCTGATAAATGTTTCGCACCGCTATATGAAAATCCACTTTTGATCCCACCAGCAAGATCGTGTAGAATATCTTCAACTGGACCTTTATAGGCGATAGTGGTTGAAACCCCTTCCGGAGTTGAGGATTTTCCTCTCCAAGTTTCCTGTGCTGCGCGAGAGGCCATTCCGCGGTAAACTTTGTATTTTTTACCACGACTACTTGTCAAAACTTCCCCAGGGGTCTCGTCGGTCCCAGCTAGCATTGACCCCACCAAAACAGAGTCAGCACCTGCGGCTAAAGCTTTTACAATGTCGCCGGATGTCTTTATCCCCCCATCAGCAATGATCTTAGTGTCGTATTCCGTTTTGGCACACTCAAGCACGCTTTGAAATGTTGGTACGCCATGGCCAGAAACTAATCTTGTTGAACAGATCGAACCACCTCCAATACCGACACGAATCGAATCCGCCCCCCACTCAGCTAGCGCATTGAAACCTTCTAAGGTCGCGACATTGCCAGCCATGATATGGACTACCTCCCCAAACTTATCTTTAAGAGTTTTAAGACAAGTCTCCATCATAGAATGATGACCATGCGCGACATCCACACAAAGCAAATTTGCACCAAGGTCCACAACGGCCATAGATCTTTTTAAGAAATCTCCGGTCATCCCTACTGCAGCCCCTAAGTTTGCTGTCCCTGTCTGGTATGCCTCATAAACCATTCTTGCCTGTAATTCCATATCATTATATCGATGTATAATGCCCATTCCACCGGCCCGATGCATGGCAATTGCCATATTATCCTCAGTTACGGTGTCCATTGGGCTTGAAATAATTGGTAGATCTAGACATATTTTATCTCCTAACTCACTACGTATATCTGTCTGTGAGCGGCTTTCTATATCGCTATATTGAGGTACCAACAAGACATCATCAAATGATACTGCTTCTTCCATTATATTCTCCCGAGTCCAACTCGCAGGTTTCATAACACTAATCATTTCCTTTCCTTAAATTGTCTAAGTGCCTTTTAAGATACCAGATAGCTTTTTCAATATCTTGTATGGACTCACCTTTGTGTTGGTGTCTCGCAATATATTTAATCGCATTTCCGTCGTTAAAACCAAGGTCCCAATCTTCAATGGCATCGATAACTTCGATGCGCCCAGTGTTATAGTGCGCTGGACTAACGACTTTTTCTTTTTTTGGCTTACATGCTTTTTCTTTTCCACACTTCTTACATCCTTTTTTGTTTTCCATAATATCGTTCTCCTGTTCTTTGACATCACCAAAACCAAAATCATGGCCGGCGAGTGCTTTTCTATATGGTAGATGATCCTCTCCTGGTTCAAAGCTTTTATGTGAAATCATTGATCTGTGCTCCCGAGTGCTCCATCACCACGATTTGACATGCTTATACTGTTTTTGTATAGGTTGTGATTCTTTAACATTATTGGCCTGAAGTGTACAACCGGAACCAAAACAAGTTGTGCAATTTTATCTCCAGCTTTAACAAACTGCTCTTCATTACCTATATTGTGTAGATCAATAAAAA
>MDSZ01185015.1_pt1 | contig 14718 bp, 13 predicted proteins | sample 811201 | NCBI WGS metagenome assembly MDSZ01 (sample SAMN05326647, study PRJNA326480) | marine metagenome | isolation source: seawater | place: Indian Ocean: North | collected 2010
AATAGTTTCGAATTTACTTTTATTATCATCCATTGTAGTAGTGGTTTCAATATCTGTTTTATCATCATCGTAATCTAATAAAGGACTATAATTTAATGTTGAATTTTCTTCTGTTATCTCTTCTTTTGGTTGATTTTGTGTACCAATGTTAAAAACTGATGATAAAGTAGTACTATTGTTTTCACTTTTATTATCATCATTACTAGGATTCATCTGATTATATATTAATATTCTAAATTAATATATAAGTTAAAACATTATTATCCATCTAACATGTCAATAAATAGAATAATATAAAGTAAAATTGGATATAATACCAAAATCCATGCTAATGTTCCTTGGTTTGCTGCACATAACATTTGTAATATTAATGTCCAAAAACTTATATACAAAACTTTTATTATAAAAATCATCGTTAAGTCAGGAGCTTCACATTGTAATCTTCCTAAACAATAATAATCTATATTTCCATAATTTTGAAAAACTAACACTAAAAACACTATTAAAGATAATACTAAATATAATCTAGATTGAGGACATAATCCCGTTTCCATTACTATATAATAGATTATTATTTTTTTATACCATCGGTGGATGATGTGATCCATATTTATAGTTAATTGGTTGTTCTAATGGACTTCCTTCTTTATATGGTCTTCCTTTTAGTACATTTTTTGTTATTTTCATTGATTGAGAATCTAAACCACTTAAACTTAACATATCATATCCATGGAAAGCTCCACCCTTATATTTTCTTGTATTATACTTTTTTGTTTTCTTTTTGTATTTTTTATTTGTCTTTCCTTTTTTTGACTTATTTTTATATTTTCTTTTTCTTCTATTTCCACCACCAGAAAAAAATGATTCTTCTTTTACAGATTTATCACAACCGCAATCACCACCACCTTTCATTGTTTTTTTTTGACTTTTATATTTTTTTACTGTTATATTCTTTCGCATTATATATAATAAAAATAAAAAAGTTTAACTTCTAAACCTGTAATTAACTGACACAGGATTGAAACCTGTATTACTTAATACACCATTTTTATTTAATTGATTACCTGATCTATCTAAACCTTTATTTCTATAAATATTAAAATTTATTAATCTCACTAAAAAAATAAATACGATAGGTAAATAGTTCATTTAATTAGATGTAATATTTTGTTTTTAAATGTTTTTATTCTATATCTACATGAGTCATCATATGTCTTCTGCAACACGGTGAGGTTAATTTTAAATTATCCATTACTACACCTTCTGCTGTTTTATCTGTATTTTTTTTTGTCATATAAACAACCTTTTCTAAATCCAAACCTTTTTCTAATTTTATCCTTCTAACTTCACTTAAATAATATCTATATTTATCACCTAAAACTTTGCCACATGTAAAACATTTTACTGGAATTATCATTTTTTTTATTATATTTTATTCACATATTATTTAAATCAATTTTATAAAGTATTATATATAAATGCTCATTTTTCTATTTTTATTATTTTTAGGGTTATTTGGAGCCTTTGTTGCATATACTAACGATATTAAAGAAACATTTTCTTTAAATGATGAAGAATTAAATGAAATTGAATTAGATGAAGAAAATTGCGAAAAAAGAGTTTGGGATGAATCCTCTGAAAAAGGTTGGAGATGTGCAGCACCTAAACCTAAAGACAAATTGGAATATAAATCCAAAATTAATGTTAAATATCATGATACTATCGATGACATTAAATCACAGAATCCAGATATGGATCTTGATTTAAATGAAATAAAATTTAGAGATATTAATGGAAATGAAATTTCTAAATTTACATCAAAACAGCAAAACTTGAATAAATTCTCAGGAGATGGTAAAATGAAATATGGATACTCTAATTATGTCCCTAATTATACAGAGTCTGTTAAACTTGGTAAAATTCATGAAATTGCACTTCAAGAATTAAAGAATGGTCAAAGGAAACTACAACAGGAATTCGATACAACTTATAATAATAATAATACATTTGATACAATTACATATTATAATTCAAAAAATTATGATTTTGATAAGAATAATTATTTGATTACTAGAAAACACAACCCTTATTTAGAGTAAGAATAGTTTTTTCAAAAATTATAAGGTAAATTTGTTAAATATTAATATAAATTCTCTTTATATTAATAAATGAATCTACTACCAATCGAGATTCAAAATAAAATTTGGAATTTATATTGGCATTATAAATTTAATAAAGTTGTAAATGAAATTTCTTTCGTTTCAAAAAGAGATATTTCAATACATAATTTCATGTTAAGATTTGCATTATCAATATATAATTCATATTATCAACATTACATTTATCATATTGCAGAAATAAATCATGATATATTTTATATTTGTAGTAACCCAGGTCTTAAACTATTATGTAAAATAAATAATCTTTACCTTAGAAATATTAATATAAACAAAGCAGACTATTTATGTAAAGGTGTTAATGATAATTTTAAATATGCGTGTTATTATGTCTTGTTAGTGTTAAGATTCAGTAAAATGGCAACTTTGGAATACTTCAGAAAATTAAAATATAATGGTGTTCATAAAATCAGAACAATTTAAAAATAACCTTGTTCTGTCTTTAATTTTATGCCTTTCGAGGTCATCACTTTCTTTTCTATTTTTAATAAATTACCGTCTCTTTGTTTCTCTCTGTGACATTCCAAACAAAGCCATATTAAGTTCCCTGCATGATTTTTATCAATACTATCTATAAAATTATTTTCATCTGCATACTTTTGTTCCTTTATATGATGCACTTCTACTGGTTCTCTTTTTTTACATAATGGACATAATTCAGGTTTCAATAAAGCCTTATTGTATTTTGATTTTTTCGGATTGTCTAAAATATTGGACTCTATTAAATCTTCTCGAATATTAAAACACATTTCTAAAAACTCTCCTGGCATATTTAATGATTTTAATACTTCTAATCCATAAATGTTGCTTCCTGGTCCATCTCTTAATTTTCTTTCATATATTAACATATCTTGTTCATTGTCATATAAAACTGACATGTGTTTCACTAATAAATAATTGTCTTTATTTATACTTTCATAATCTACTAACTCATGGTAATGTGTAGCAAATATAAAAGTCGATTCATTATTTATTAACCACTTGATTCCACTAGCACATATGGTAAATGCAGAATGTTGTTCTGTACCTGAACATAATTCATCTCCTAAAACTAAACTCCTTTTACCACAACCTTTTATTATTGTCCTTAATTCTTGCATTTCTACCATATAGGTGGATAAACCCTTAAACAAGTTATCATTTCCTAATATTCTAGAAAATATCTCTTTATAAGGATAATAGTTAAATTCCTTTGCCGGAACATACATTCCAGCTTGAGCCAATATTAATCCAATTCCTAATGATCTTATAAAACTAGTTTTTCCTACTGCATTTGTACCATATAATAGCATTCCTAGTTTTTCTTTTCCTAATTCTATATCGTTTGGGACGTAACACTCATTTTGTTGTATCTGTTCAATTAATATATGTCTCAAATCTTTTACATCTACAAATGATCTATCTTGATTAACTATTTTCGGCCTACAATAATTATATTTTTTTGAATTATATGATTTGCATTGTAATACATCCATTTTTGATATTATAACTGAAATCTTATCAATGCTATCGTCATACGATTCTAGTATAGTTTCAACTATTTTATTAAAAACTATATTTGTTGATTCTATTAATTTTGATTTTAATAATAATATACTTCTACTTGTATCTTGTAATAATTTTAATGATACCTCATCATTTGTAGTTGTGCTTTTCACAAATTTTATATCACTCATTTTAAAACTATAGTTTTTTCCTTTTATGTTAAAACTAATATTTCTAGATAAATCCTCTGAAACTTTTTTAGATCTTGATCTTGTTATTACTACTATATTACCAGTCTTCTCTCTACTGTTTATTTTAAACCATTCTTCAGGTAAATCTTTATTTAATTCACTTATTATTTTATTGTATATTTCTACATTTTCAGTATATTTATCAACAATAGAATCATGTAATTCATCAAATCCTTTTTTAATAATAAAAGTACTATTCATATCTTTACAAATTTCACCATTTATTTTTAGTAAATGGCAATATTCTATATTCAAATAATCATTTATTTTATTTAATATAGATTCACATATTTCTATTAGACTTATATCTTCATTATACATATTTTCTTTTAAATATGTTTTCAGTTTTGCATAATCATCTATTGCTATAAAATTTTCTTTTAGCAATTGCATTGTATCAAATAATCTTTTTATATCTAATGGAGTTGTCTTTTTTGCTATCATTTTACGTCTTATTAAGTCTATATCAAATGTGTTCTTCAAGTGTGATCTAATAATATTTGTTAAATCTTTGTTATCTAATAAATAATCAATCATTTCATATTCATTTTCTAAATAACTACAATCACTACTTGGATTTAATAATATATCTGTAAATCCTCTTTTCCCTATTTTGCTTACACAATTATTGAGGAAACTACAGACTGAAGAATATTTTGATTTTCTTTGGACATTTATTCCATCCTCAATAATGTTTAACTGTTTTAATGTATGATTTGCCAATATAACACTATCATCACAAGAATTTAAAATTGGTAATGAAATATTTTTAATTATTAATTTATTATATTTATTTACATAGCATAATAAAATATATAAGCTTTGTAGTGAATAAATATTTGAAGCGTATTCTTGATAATCTAATAAATTTTCTCGGAAAATTTCCTGAAAAATGTGTTCTCTATTATTTTTATTTTTCGAATCCTTATAATATTCATCATTAAAATTATTTTTTTTTACTCTATCTTCATCTATTGTTATTGATTTCATAAATAAATTGTATTCATCTTTATTAAATTCTGAATATATTAATAATTCATTTGGTAAATTTGTTATTAATTGTCTATCAAGTTCATCAAAAGTTGTAAGATCTATTTTTGTTGAATCTGTACGATATTCAAATAAATAACTCCTTCCAGTAAATACATTTATATTTGAATATCCAACTACAAATTTATCGGTCTTTGATTGAATATCTTTATATTTTTTTATTATTAAACATGTCAAATTGTTACTTGGTCTATCATTTTCAAATTGAGAGATATATGTTCCTGGCGTAATAGTCTCTGTTAATTCTCGTTTTATTACAATATTTTTATTTTTTACTTGATCATATATAACAATATTATATCCATGTTTTACAATTTTATCTTTATACTCTTCTCCACAAGTATCTGGAAAGCCCCACATTAATATTTCTGTATTAATTCCATATTCCTTTTTCTCTCCCAATTCTCCATTACACAATTCAACTATTTCCAATAATTTACTACCAACGTATTCTTTTGTTAATTTATTATACTTTAGATACATTTCATAAAAAGAACCTACTTGCATCCAGACTATTGTATTCTCGCCATGTTCCTCTATTGCGTCTAATGTATATCTAAAATAATCATCTCTTACAGTAGTTTTTTTTTGTTCGTTTTTTCTCAAATTCCTTGACATTTTTATAAAGTATAAGAAAATTCTTTTATATTTTTATTATAAATTAAAATTTTTTTTTAATATAAATACTATATATAACATGGCAAAAACAGCATGGCAAACACATTTAATGAAAACTTTTAAGAAATTGAAAAGTAAAAATAAAGATGCAAAATTGAGTGATGCAATGAAGATTGCAGGAAAAACATACAAAAAGAAATCTAGTAAAGGAGGTGCTTCGAAATTACCAAAAATGCCTACTATGGGAGGAAAAAGAAAAACTAGAAAATCAATGGGAAAAAAAAAGACAAGAAAAACTAAAAGTATGAAAGGTGGTCAATTAAGTTTCAGTGAATATGATTCAAATCTTTCTCTTGGAGAAGATGATAATACTGAATAATTTGAAGATATTGAAGAAGACCCTACCATGGAGATGGAAATGGACTATAGAATTTCTCTAGTATTAAAAAAGGAACTATGCAAAAATTAATCATTATAATATAATAATAATGTATTATATTATTCTTATTTATCATTCATAAAATTGTATAAAAGTGTATCTGAATTATAATTTTGAACGTCTCCACAGAGTAGTTCTATCGTTTCATACATTTTTCTCAAAACTTCATTGGGCGCAATAGTCCCTACTTTTATTAGACCTCGCTTTACTAACTCTCTTTTAATTTCTTGTATAGATTTCTCTCTTGTTTTTACTATTTTCAACGATGTATTATTTCTTATTTTTTTATTACTTATTAATACGGATATTTTTGGCACTTTTAATGATTTACCTGTAGTAAAACTCCTTCTAATAATCCTCTTTTGTTTATTTTTTTTATATATCTCACTATAGTTATTCTTTTTATTCATCTTCTCTTTCATTATGTTATGTCTAATTAAATTTGTGTCTTCATTATTTTTTCTTGTTTTATTAAAATAATTTCTATAGGTTGGTAAGCTACCATTTTTTAATATGCCATATTTTGGTGCATCTGGAATTGTTATATTTGTTTCTGGTATTAAACTACTTTTTTCAAACAAACTTACTTCCTCTAATTTTGGTGACGAATTAAATAATAAATTATTAGAAAAATTACCAAGACAATCAACATTATCAGCACTCGCCGTGCTATTTGCTCCAAGATTAATAATGTTGCTTGTATTATCTGTATTTGCGTTCATATTATTCCCTATATTTGTCAAATCAATTGATAATGGAACCCCTTCTACTTTAGTTTCTATTTTTAGTGGTTCTTTTACTTCACTTTGATATGAATTATTTTTCATTGTTTTATTCTTTGGTTTCATTGATTGTTCTTTTTGATCATCTAATAAAGAATTTAAATACATCTTTGAAGATTCAAAACTATCTTTAAAATTTATTTCATCCGATTTAATATTATCTTCTTTTAATTTTTTCTTTTTTTGTTTTTCAAATAACTGTTTATATTTATCTTCTTGATGACTTCTAATCATTTTCAATAAAGATTGTTTTTTTAATGTATCTCTTTTTTTTTGCTTATTTGATTTAATCTTTATATTTGATTTATTTGATTTCGGTTGCTTTTTTTTTGTTTTTTTTGTGTCTTCTGGAATTGAAAACATTATAGGATCTATTTTAATTACTTTTTCTTCTTTGGACATCTTTAATTAAACAAATATTTAGATTTTAATTTTTCTAAATTTACATAATGTTTAAATATAAATATCATTTAAAAAACTTTTTTCATCCTTCTTTTTTTTATTTTTTATAAAACGCTCATATCCAGCATCCATATCTTCTATTGATAATTCTGTTTTATTACCTTCTGTCGCTCCATATATCCTTCTTCCATGTGATATCTTTACATGTGTAACCAATGATTCCATATCTCTACCATAGCTTTCGAACGTATCCTTTTTATCTTTAAACCATTCACTTGTTATTTTTTCATTCAAGCTCCAAGAAATCGTCTTTATCATTAATTTAAATATGTTAAATAATTCTTCATGGTCATATGGATCCATTTCAAAACGCCAAATAAATCTAGATTTTAGACCTACATTTGTTTTAAATATGGTTTCATCTAATTCCTTTTCATATCCTGCTATGATTACAATTAAATCTTCTTTATAATAACTCAAAGCTTCACATAACGTATCTAAACATTCTTTTGAATAACTATCACCAGATTTATCTTCATGTCCTAATGAATATGCTTCATCTATAAATAATACTCCACCTAAACATTCCTTTATTAAACTCTCTGTTTTTATTGCAGTCTGACCTAAATAACCTGCTACTAAATCACTACGAGTTGCTTTTTTAAATATTCTTTTACTTAATATACCTATTTTTGAATACATCTTTCCTAAAATTTTTGCTACCTCTGTTTTTCCTGTTCCTGGAGGACCATATAAAATCATATGTTTGTAGTCATTACTAGTCAAATGTAATTTTTGCATAAAATATAACAATTGATCTAATATTGCTGTTTTTATGTTCTTTAAACCAATCATATCGTTTAATTGCTTTAATTCATCCTTAATATTATGAAGACATTCTAAATCTATATTATATTCCGTTTCTTCATCATATTCATATTGATCCGTTATTTCAATTAAATCAGAAATGCTGTCGATATTGCATATTATGTCCTTTTTTTTCGTTTTAGTCTTCTTTATTTTTTTATTTTTGTATTTTTTTATGTAATTATATTCTTTTAATAATTCATATATTTGATTTCTTTTATTGCGTAATGATACATCTGTTGTGCTTTTATCTTTAAGAGTAGATGACAAATCTTCAATTATATTTGTCATTTGTGTTTTACTTAAATTCTCAATTAATGCTTGAATATTTTTTTCTTTATTATCCAAAATATTCAACTTGTTAGATAAATAATTATTATCTATTTCTTTTAATAAAATTGTGTAATCATTTTTTGTCAATTCTTCTTTATTTGAATAGCCATCCAAAAAATTTATAAAATTATTATTTTCGTCCATTTATTTTATATATTCTATATACTTTATATCATTTATAAAAAATTGATTAGAAATTAAACTTTTATTTATTTAATAAACACGATGGATAGTATTAATTTAGAAGCCGCTCCTTTTAATTTTTATGTTGATAAAAATGTTTTAGAAAATGATGCTAAATATATTGAGATGGAAGAAGTTAATGAAAAGAACAAAGATAATGATTTATCACCTTCTCCAATACATCATCTGGGTGACTATACTGAAAAACCTTATACTATTATTGAATCTTATTTCAAAGATAGACATTTAGATAGATTAGTTAAGCATCAAATTGAATCTTACAATCATTTCATTAATTATCAAGCTGAAAAAACAATCAATATGTTCAATCCAGTTGTTATTCGATCTGAAAACGATTATATTAAAGAAACGGATAAATATACTTTGGAGATTAATATTGAATTCGATAATTTTAAGCTTTATGCACCTCAAATTCATGAAAACAATGGAGCTACTAAAACTATGTTACCTCAAGAAGCAAAATTACGTAACTTTACTTATGCTTCTGTTATGACTGTTGATGTTAATATTACATATATTATTAGAAATTCACAGAATATGGATGAATGTAAAATAATAAAAAAAACATTAAATAAAATCAATATTGGTAAAATGCCTGTTATGATTAAATCATCTGCCTGTGTTTTAAAACAAAAAGATTATATTAAAACTAATCATACTGATGAATGTTATATGGATTGTGGAGGTTATTTTATTATTAAAGGATCTGAAAAAACTGTGCTTGGTCAAGAAAGAGCTGCTGAAAATAAAATTTATTGTTTTGATGGAAAAAATACAACTAAATGGACTTGGTATGCTGAAATAAAATCTGTACCTGATTATAAATGTATTTCTCCAAAGCAAATTGAAATGATGATTGCTTCTAAAAATAATGGTTTTGGTAATCCTATTTATATTAATATCCCTCGTATTAAACAACCTATTGAATTATTTGTTTTGTTTAGAGCATTAGGTATTATTAAAGATAAACATATTTGTAATTATATTGCTCTCGATTGTGATGATCCGGCTAACAACTATATTGTTGATTTTCTTCAAGCTTCTATTATAGATGCCAATAAGTATATTTCTCAAGAAGATGCTTTACAACATATAACTTCACACGTTGCCTACACACCAATTAATATGGAAAGAGAAGAAGGTATTTTAAAAAAAAGAAATTTTGCAATTGAAGTTCTTGATTCTGATTTATTCCCTCATTGTAAATCGCTCGAACAAAAACTTTATTTGATTGGTTACATGGCTAAAAAATTAATTTCTACTTCTCTTGGTTTATATCAACCAGATGACAGAGACTCTTATAAAAATAAAAGAATTGAACTTACTGGGACACTTCTTAATAATTTATTTAGAAACTATTTTAACAAGCTTGTTAAAGAAATGCAAAAACAAATTATTAAAGAAATTAATAATGGTTCTTGGAGATCATCTGAAGAATATGATAATATTATTAACATGACAAATATTTACAAGATTATGAAATCTACTACTATTGAAAATGGTATTAATAGAGCTTTATCAACTGGTGATTTTAGTATTAAACAATCCAACAGTACTAAAGTTGGTGTTGCTCAAGTTCTCAATAGACTTACATATACATCCACTATTAGTCATCTTAGAAGGATAAACACTCCCCTAGAAAAAAGTGGTGAATTGATTGCACCTAGAAAATTGCATAATTCTACATGGGGATTTCTTTGTCCTGTTGAAACACCAGAGGGACAATCAATTGGTGTAGTTAAAAATATTAGTTATTTAGCACATATTACTATTCCTTCAAATAGTGATGCTTTATACGAATATACTAAAAAATATATTCTACCAATAGAACATTGTAAAAGCCATGAATTATATAAAAAGGTCAAAGTTTTTATTAACGGTTCGTGGATTGGTATTGCTATTGACGCCTTTGAATTATACAAAAATTTAAAAGAAAAAAAATGTAAAGGTATCATTAACATTTACACTTCTATTATCTTTGATATGCAAGAATTAGAGATTAAAATATGTAATGATGGAGGACGTCTCACCAGACCTGTTTTAAGGGTTGAAAATAATAAAACTATTATTAATGATTACATTATTGATAAATTAGTTAGTCAAGATCTTGAATGGAATGATTTACTTATTGATTACAAAATAGGAAACGCTGCGATGGAATATATTGATCCAGAAGAACAATCGTATTCCATGATTTACATGCATCTTAAAAATGATAATAATAAAAAATACGAGTATAATTATAATTATACCCATGCTGAAATACACCCTAGTACTATTTTTGGAGTTCTTGGTTCTTGTGTTCCTTTTCCTGATCATAATCAAGCCCCTAGAAATACCTATCAATGTGCTATGGGAAAACAAGCAATGGGTATATATGCTACTAATTTTGATAAAAGGATGGATAAAACTACCTATGTTTTGAATTATCCTACTCGACCTCTTGTTGATACTAGAGTTATGAACTTCATTAACCTTAACAAAATACCATCTGGAGCACAAATACATGTTGCTATTATGTCTCACACTGGTTATAATCAAGAAGATAGTGTTCTAATTAATAAAGGTTCCATTGATAGAGGCCTTTTCCTTGCTACAATATATCATACCGAAAAAGATGAAGACAAAAACATTATTCGTGATGAAATCATCCGCTGTAAGCCTGATCCTCTAAAAACAAAAGGCATTAAATTTGGAAATTATAGTAAATTAAATGAAAATGGATTCATCCCTGAAAATACTCTTGTTGAAAATAGAGATATCATTATTTCCAAAATTATTCCTATTAAAGAAAATAGAAATGACCCTACAAAAACAATTAAATATGATGATCAAAGTAAAACTTATAGAACTAACGAAGAGTCTTATATCGATAAAAATTTTACTGGAAGAAACGGTGATGGATACGATTTTGCAAAGGTTCGTGTTAGAACATTGAGAAAACCTGTTATTGGAGATAAAGTGTCTAGTCGTCATGGACAAAAAGGTACTATTGGTAATATTATTCAAGAAAAAGATATGCCATTTACAAAAAATGGCCTCAAACCTGATATTATTATTAATCCTCATGCTATACCATCTAGGATGACTATTGGTCAATTAAAAGAAACTCTACTTGGTAAGGTCCTTATTGAATTAGGTCTTTTTGGAGATGGTACTAGCTTCGGCGATCTTGATATTCAAACCATTAGAAAAGAACTTTTGAAATCTGGATATGAAAGTTGTGGAAACGAAATACTTTACAACGGATTTACTGGAGAGCAACTTGAATCTTCTATATTTATTGGTCCGGTATATTACCAAAGACTTAAACATATGGTTAGTGACAAACAACATAGTCGCTCCATTGGACCAATGGTTAATTTAACTAGACAACCTGCTGAGGGTAGAAGTAGAGATGGTGGATTTAGAATTGGTGAAATGGAAAGAGATGTTATGATTGCTCATGGTATGTCTAAATTTTGCAAGGATAGATTATATGATGTCTCTGATAAATATTCTATGTACACTTGTAACAAATGTGGTATGGTTGCTGCATATAATGATGGTTTTAAGAAAAATAAACATTGTAATATTGATTTTACTATTCATAAATGTAAAACTTGTGATAATCTAAATAGTTTTTCAAAAGTTAATGTTCCATATGCATTTAAACTTATGTCACAAGAATTACAAACTATTAATATTGTTCCTAGGTTACTTACAGATTCTAACTAATTGCTTTTCATTCAAATAAAAAAAATAATTAATTTATTTTTTCTATTACTCTAAAATCTTAATCTATTTAAAGTGCTTTTTAAATTTTTTAATTGCTCTTTTAACTCTACTAAGGATTGCCTATATTCTTCTTCACATTTTTGAACTTTTTCTAAATATATCTTTACATGATTACAAGCTTCCTTCATTGGAGCTGGTAAATTCTTTAGATCATTAACTGTATATATTGTTTCTTTTATAAATTCTATATTACTTATAAATATCTTATATTCTGCGTAATCTCTACTTAATTCTTGTTTTTGTTTTTCACAATCTATATCTTCATACATTTTTATGAATTCACTATCACATAAATTATCACTGTGAAACTTATGAATTATATCATATACATCATATGAATTCTTTCTAAATTCATCATTTAAATCTTTATCTCCAAATTCGTATTCTTTATAATATTTATAATATTCTATTAATAAATCTTCAAGATTTTTTGCATTTTTTGCATTTTGAACCCATACTTTATTATTAATCTTTTCTTTTATCTCATCAATTAACAATTTTAATAACATTGTACCAATTATATATATTAATTTTATATTCAGAATTGTTTTTAATTAATTTTAATTTAATAATTTATACTTAAGGAAATTTAACCTCTCTAATATTTTATATTTGGTACTAAATGATAATCACAATGTCCTGCTAAATGAATAAAATAATTCATATCATAAAACCTTTGTAATGTTAATGACTGGTTTTTCATTTTATTAAAATAATACTTATTGTTTGCCCATAATGCATTCCATTTCATATTCATAAAAAAATGCATATTATCTACTTGTAATTGATATCCAAAAAAACATTGATCTTTATGAAGGTGATTTGGTTGTTTAATTATCTTGGATTCAAATTTTTCTACCAAATTTGAAAGATAGTCTTTATGAATTTTCGGTTGAATAACAATAACACCACTATTAATTATATGATCACCATTAAATAATAAATTTGCATGTTTTTTATAGTAATCTATTGCTGTGATTTCATGACCTTTATGTTTTTGTCCTTCTATTCTTGCTTCAAGTGTTGGTTGTGATTGATTTACAACCCCAATTTTTTCACCAAAATCATATTCAATGTGTATTGGTGGTGATTTGTTGTTTATAATTACATCTGCGTCTATAAATATTATATAATCATAATCATTACTCCATTCTAACTCGCACAATAACCATTTATTCATATTTATTAGATTTCTATGTTTTGGTTCTTTAATATAATCTGTTATAACTTTAAAATCATACCTGCATCTCTTTGCATAATTCTCTTGTGATGGTCTGAATAATTTATTATATTGTTCTAAATATTTCTCTCCTATACATATAGTAACTAAGCAACATTTCTCTGTCTTATTTTGCATAATATAATATTATGTTGTAAAATTGATTTAAACTATGTAAAAATTATTAAATATAATTAATTATAATATAAATAAATATGGATTTTATAAATAATATTCAAAATATACCTTACGAGCTACAAGATACAATAAAAGATTTTACATTGTTCAAGCCAAAAACAAAAAAAGAATTAGAAAAAGCAGTCTTTTTATGGTATAATAATAAAGATGAAGCATTAAAAAAGTACGGCGATATTTCACTATGGATTACATCATCAATTGAAGATATGTCAGAATTATTTTGTCAATGTAAATATTTTAATGATGATATATCAAAATGGGATGTTTCTAACGTTACTAATATGGAAGCTATGTTTTTACATTGCGTTGATTTTAATCAACCTTTAAATGATTGGAATGTTTCTAATGTTACTAATATGAAACGTATGTTTGCTTTATGTAGGAATTTTAATCAACCTTTAAATAAATGGGATGTATCTAAAGTTAAATATATGCAGACTATGTTTTGTGAATGTGAGTATTTTAATCAACCTTTAAATAATTGGATTGTATCTAATGTTGTAAATATGGCAGATATGTTTGCTAATTGTGATATTTTCAATCAACCTCTGAATAACTGGGATGTTTCTAATGTTGAAGATATGAGTTGGATGTTAAAAGGTTGTGATGATTTTAATCAGCCCTTAGATAAATGGGATGTTTCTAAGGTTGTAAATATGTTTGGTATTTTACAAGAATGTTTAAATTTTAATCAAAATATTAGTAATTGGAATGTTTCTAGTGTTGAAATTATGGATTATATGTTTTATACATGTGAAAATTTTAACCAACCATTGAATAATTGGGATGTTTCCAATGTTAAAACTATGAATCATATGTTTTGTGAATGTAAGAATTTTAATCAACCATTGAATAATTGGAATGTTTCCAATGTTACAGAAATGAAATTTATCTTTTCTGGATGTGAAAATTTTAA
>MDSZ01181611.1_pt1 | contig 14716 bp, 14 predicted proteins | sample 811201 | NCBI WGS metagenome assembly MDSZ01 (sample SAMN05326647, study PRJNA326480) | marine metagenome | isolation source: seawater | place: Indian Ocean: North | collected 2010
CCTGATATAAGCAAATATGCAGAGCAAAGAAGTTTCTTTGGTCATAACAAGTATAGTATTTGTGGTATTACACATACAACAGCTTCAGATCGAATATTAAAGGGTTTTTCTAAATTATTAACTGAACCAGTTATGCCTTGGGATGCTGTTATATGTACTTCAGATAGCGTTTATAACACAATAAGTAAAGTTGTTGAGGTACGTAAAGAATACCTTGAAAGACGCTTTAATTCTAAACTTTCACCAATATTACCTCAACTCCCAATTATACCTCTTGGTGTTAATTGTGATGAGTTTAATTTTACTGATGCAGATAAAAAGACTACTAGAGATAGCCTATCTATTTCCGAGGATGATATAGTAGTTGTTTATGTCGGCCGATTGAGTTTTCATGCAAAAGCTCATCATTTGCCAATGTATATTGCATTAGAAAATGCAGCAAAGAAATTGTCTAATTCAAAAAAAATTCATTTAATTCAAACAGGATGGTTTGCATCGGATTTCATCGAAGAGGCTATGAAAGAGGAAGCAAGATCTATTTGCCCTTCTGTAAATTGTTTATTTCTAGATGGTAGAGAACAGGGGTTAAAATTAAAAACATTTGCTTCTGCAGATATTTTTATGTCTTTAAGTGATAATATTCAAGAAACTTTTGGGTTAACCCCTTTAGAAGCAATGGCTTCCGGCGTACCAGTGATTGTTTCAGATTGGAACGGATATCGATCAACTGTTAGAAATAATAAAGATGGATATAGAGTTACCTCTTATGCATTAGGTGAAGGGCATGGTGAAGACTTAATTTATGATTATATGATTGGAAGTCTCACTTATGATCTTTATATAGGAAATTCTGTCAGTAAAGTAGCTATTGATATACAAGAGTGCATAAATAAATTAAACCATCTCATAGAAAATAAAGATAAAAGAAAAGAATTAGGCAATAATGGCCAAAAGAGAGCAAGAAACGATTTTTCATGGGTTAAAATTCTCGATAAATATGAGGAATTATATGACGAGTTGGATAATATTAGAGTAAAAGAATCTTCTCAATATAAAACCATAATTAATAAGCATTATGTAAGTGATAGATTAGATCCTTTTTATTTATTCGATGATTATCCAACAAATATTCTTAATTCTAAAACACCTCTATATAGAAATGATAGTTTAGTTAATATAGAATTTGATGAATTCTTAAAGTTAAAAAGTATAAATTACTATAGAGATTTACCGAAACAAGAAGATTTAGAGGAAATAATGAAGACTTTTAATAGTAAAAACCCAAATAATATTTTAGAAATTACTAATAAAGTCAACATAGATCAGATTGATGTTGAAAGAATGGTTGTTTTTCTCATGAAATATGGTTTCATAAATACAATCGAGGCCTCTAATGAATAATAAAAAGAAAATATTATTTCTACATCAAAATTTTCCAGGTCAATACAAACATCTTGCTCCTGAATTAGCTAAGAATAAGAATTATGATGTACAAAGTTTATCTTTGGATGATAAAAATAACACTACGACATTAGAGAACCTTAATAAGACCTTTAAAACCATAAAGCATAATAAATATAAAATTACTGATAAAAATGTTCCAAATCTAAATAGACTGACCAGAGAATTTGAAACAAAAATGATAAGAGCACAATCTGTTGCAAAAAAATGTTTAGAAATGAAAGAGAATGGCTATCAACCAGATCTTATATTGGCTCACCCAGGTTGGGGAGAAGGTTTTTTATTAAAAGAAGTATGGTCTGATGTAAAAATAATTAATTACTTTGAATTTTACTATAATACCCGTGATTCAGATGTTGATTTTGATTTAAAGGAATCGAATAGGCCTGATTATGGTTTTGAATTAACTACAAAGTTAATTGCTAGGAACGCGCCTTTTTTATCTGCATTTAATCAAAGTGATATGATGATAGCCCCAACTAATTTTCAAAAAGATACTGCTCCAGAAGAATATAAAAATAAAATTAAAGTTATTCATGACGGAGTTGATACAGATATTTTAAAAGCGAATGAAAAAGCTAGCATTAGCTTGACACCAGTAAATACTAGCAATGCAGAGACACAAGAACAGATAATATTAACCAAAAAAGATAAAGTTATAGCTTTTGTAAATAGGAACCTCGAACCTTACAGAGGATATCATATTTTTATGCGCTCATTACCTGATATTATTAAAAAACATCCTGATGCTTATATTTTAATAATTGGAGGTGATGGAGTAAGTTATGGCGCTACGCCAAAGAAAGGAACATATAAGGATATCTTTTTTAATGAAATTGTTAATGATATTCCCAAAGATAATAAAATAAAATTTTTAGGCTATGTTCCTTATAATATTTTATTAAATATTTTTTGTATTGCTGATGTGCATGTATATTTCACATACCCATTTGTCCTTTCTTGGTCAATGCTTGAGTCAATGTCATTAGAAGGGTTAATAGTTGGTTCAAAAACTCCGCCAGTAGAAGAAGTAATTAAACATAAAGAAAATGGTTTATTAGTTGATTTTTTTGATACAAAAAATCTTTCCAAAACAATTATTAATATTTTAGATAACCCTGAAAGCTATAAGAATTTAAGGAAGAACGCCAGAGATACGATTGTAGAAAATTATGATTTAAAAACAAAATGCTTACCTGAGCAATTAAAAATAGTACAGGAGATCTTGAAGTGAAGGTAACTAAGTTATTCCATGATGTTTGCTTAATTAAGACGAGTAAGTTTAAGGATGATAGAGGATACTTCTCAGAAGTTTTTAATTTAGAGGAAATCAGAAAAATAGGCATTAAGAATAACTTTATTCAGGATAATTTATCTTTTTCTAAGAATAAAGGAACAATACGCGGACTTCATTTCCAAAAAGAACCTTTTGCTCAAGCAAAACTGTTAAGGGTCCTTAGTGGAAAAATCCAAGATGTTTTTATTGATATAAGAAAGGAGTCGGAAAATTTTGAGCAATATAGTTCAATAATTTTAACTCCCGATGATGGCTGGATATATATACCAAAAGGGTATGCGCATGGTTTTTGTACACTTACTGATAATGTTGAAATTCTGTACAAAGTAGATAATTATTACTCCAAAAAGAATGATTCCGGTATTATATGGAATGATAATTTTTTTAATATATCCTGGGATTTAAATAATGTATCACCAATTATATCTAATAAAGATAATAGCTTAGCGAAATGGATAGAAATAAAAAAAACATTATAATTTTAGCTGAAAGAACACTATGAAAAAAACAAATTTTTTAGTAACAGGTGGATATGGTTTTATAGGTTCATCTTTGATAAGAAAATTATTATCAAATGATCATTCTGTAATAAATATTGATAAGTTAACATATTCATCAAATATCAATTCATTAGAAAATCTTGGAGATAAAAAAAATTATACTTTCTATCAAGAAGATATTTGCAATGGAAAACCCATACTTAACATTTTTGAAAAACATCGACCATTAAGTATTATCCATTTAGCAGCTGAAACACATGTTGACAGATCTATAGATGGGCCTGAAAACTTTATTCATTCAAATATATTAGGAACATATAACATTTTGAATGCATCCTTTTTGTTTTGGAAAACCTTAAATGACAAAGAAAAAAACGACTTTAGACTAATATTAGTTTCGACAGACGAAGTTTATGGTTCATTATCCAATGATGATATTCCAACTGATGAAAATAGTTTATACAAGCCAAATAGCCCTTATTCTGCATCTAAAGCTGCCTCAGATCATTTAGGTAGGGCTTGGTTTAAAACTTATAAGCTACCTGTAATAATAACAAATACAACAAATAATTATGGTCCTTGGCAATTTCCTGAAAAATTAATTCCTCTAACAATTAGCAAATGTCTAGAACATGAAAAAATACCAGTATATGGAGATGGTAGTCAGATAAGGGATTGGATATATGTAGAAGATCATGTATCAGGTATTTTAAAAGTGCTTGAAAAAGGAAAACTAGGTGACAGATATAATATCGGGGCAAATAATGAAATTAAAAATATTAATCTTGTTAAGTTAATTTGTTCTGTTTTAGATAAAATAAAACCTATGAATGATAATAGGAAATATGAAAGTTTAATAGAATATGTTGAGGATAGGCCAGGTCATGATCATAGGTATAGCTTAAATAATAATAAAATTACTAGTCTTGGATGGGAACCAGAATTTACATGGCAACAAGGATTAGAAAAAACCGTTAAATGGTACGTTGAAAACTCTAAATTCCTAAAAAAAGAAGTTAACAAAATCTATTCAGGTGAAAGACTTGGCCGTATCACCTGAAATTAAACGCGTCATGGTTACCGGTGGAAGTGGACAGATTGGTTCTGCCATTAAGTTATTGAAAAAAAACACTAAATATCAATTATTGTTCCCAAGCTCTAATGAATTTGATATTACAAAATCACGCAAAATGTCTAATTATTTAGATAAAAAAAATATAGATATGATAATAAATTTAGCGGCCTATACAAATGTTGATCAAGCTGAAAAAGCTAAAAGAAGATCAAATGAAGTCAATAACAAAGGAGTTTATCTACTGGCGTCAAAAGCAATTAAGAGAAATATTGAATTAATTCATTTTTCAACTGATTATGTGTTTGGAAAAGGCAAAAATAAAGTTAGAGACATGAATGATAAAAAGTCGCCGATAAACTTTTATGGTTTAACAAAATCCCTAGGTGAGGATTATATTCTACAGAATGACTATAATTATTTAGTAATAAGAGTTGCCTCTGTGTTTGGCCTATGCGGCAATAATTTTGTCAAAACAATAATGAAACTTTTGCTTGAAAGAGAAGAGGTTAGGGTAATAAAGGACCAAAAAATTTCTATGACCTCTTCTTTTGATGTAGCTAAAAATATCTATAAAATTATAAATTTGTATAATAGGAATTCTGTTCAAAAAGAAAGAAAAAAAATAATACATCTTACTAATAAAGGTTATACAAATTGGTACAGTGTTGCAAAAATTGTAAAGGATGAAATGGAAAAAAACTTAAAAAGTGAGATTAATTCGAAGATTATTCCTATTAAGTCTAATGAGTGGTTGGCCAAAGCAACACGACCAAAAGACTCCCGTCTTAAAGTTGATTTTAAATATTTAGAAAGTGCAAATATTCATTTGCCTTATTGGGAACAAAGTGTTCGATATATAGTTAAGAATATTTTGAAAAACGAGAGTATAGGTTTTGCAAAAAGATAGTAATCTATATAAAGGAATAATTTTAGCAGGTGGTGCGGGCACAAGACTTCACCCAATTACTAAAGTTGTCTCGAAACAATTACTTCCAATATATGATAATCCAATGATTTATTATCCTCTTTCAACCTTAATTAATTCAGGTATCGGAGAAATTTTAATAATAACCACCGAAGACGATCTTGGCTTATTTAAAAGATTACTTGGGAATGGAGATGAGTGGGGGGTTAAGATTGATTTTGCTACACAAAAAAAACCTGAAGGTATTGCCCAATCTTTAATTATTGCAGAAGAATGGTTAAACGGTAGTAAATCTGTTTTAATCTTAGGTGATAACTTATTTTTTGGACCTGATCTTCCTTTAATCGTTCAAAATGCAAAAAGCAAAAATGATGGAGCTACATTGTTTTGTTACGAAGTTAGAGATCCAGAACGGTTCGGGGTTATAGAGTTTGATAAAGATAATAATATTTTAGCTATCGATGAAAAGCCAAAAAAACCCATGTCAAATTGGATTATAACTGGTCTTTATATATATGATGAAAATGCCTCTAATGTTGCAAAAAACTTAAGTAAGTCTGAAAGAGGTGAATATGAAATTACGGATTTAAATAGATATTATTTAGAACAAAAAAATTTAAAAGCAGTTTTTTTAAATAAGAATTATTCATGGTTAGACACGGGAACACATAAAACACTTTTAGAAGCGTCAAATTTTGTTAAAGATAATAATATTAAAATAAAGTAATTATATCTATTATTCCTGAAGAGCCTTCATAGATAGTTTTGTTATAGGGTTTGTTATATAACTAAGAACTGTTCTCTCTTCACCTATAATAGAGACATCACAAACCATACCAGATTGTATTTTTATACTTTGATTTTCTCTTATTGATTCTGCATCAACCTCAATTATAGCAGGATAAAAACTTGAACCATCTTCATTTTGTTGCGTATTAGCTGCAACTTTTACAACCTTACCATCAACTTGTCCATAAATCGCAACATCAAAAGAAGTAAATGCAATACGTGCTTTTTGACCAACTCTCACATAAGCAATATCTTTGCTTTCAACACCGGCTTCTATTTTAAGAACATCATCCTCCGGAACTATTTCTGCTAATAGTGATCCTGTCTGAACAATCTGACCAATATTTGTTACATTTACTTTACTTACTGATCCCGTTATTGGAGATTTAATATCAGAAAAAGATTTTTGCCTTTTTGCAATATCAAAACGTTTTTCTGCGTCAATTAATGCTAAATTTTCATCTAGTAAACGGAATTCTGAGTCAGAACCTTTTTCAACTAGCTCTCGAATTATTTCAACTTTTCTTGATCGCGTTTCTACTTCAGATTTTGATAATTTATATAATTCATTTGCACTTTTTTGATCAACGATGAATAAAGAATCCCCTACCTGAACTTTATCACCTAAAGAAACTTTGATTTCTTCAACTGGACCAGTAATTCCAGATTGGATTAGGTGCACTTTTGAGTCTGGCCTCACAACACCCATGGCCCTTACGACTTGATTGACTTCAGCAATAGAAGCCCAAATTAAAAATATGATAGTGAATGAAGCAATTGACCAAAAAAGAATATAGGTTTTTTTGTAATTCTTCCAGCTTTCAGGAAGTATATAAGGAATAATATTAGTTAAAGAATTTTTGATTTCTTTTAAATTTATTTCACTAACAATTTTCTTTATTTTAATAAAAATATTTTTCATGTGTTAATTCTGATTTTGCTGTTGTAATATTTGATCTTTAGGTCCAAAAGCAACCATTTTACCATCTATTATAATCCCAACTTTATCCATTGCATTAAGATGAGAGGTCCTATGGGTAGAAATTATTATAGTTGGATTGAAATCGAGTTCCGATAGATTTTTAATAATTAGGCTTTCTAGGTTACCATCCATTGAGCTTGTAGGCTCATCCAAAACTAATAATTTTGGTTTTCTTATTAAAGCTCGTGCTAAAGCTATTGACTGTCTTTGACCGCCTGAAATATTTGCACCTCCATTTGTTAGAGGATAGCTATATCCTCCAGGAAGTTTACCTATAAATTCATGTGCACCGGCTAAAGTTGCACTCATTATTACATCGTCTTCTGTTACACCTTCATATCCTGCGGTAATATTTTCATAAATAGTACCATTGAAGAGCTGGACTTTCTGCGGACAATAACCTATTGAAGTTCTTAGCTCATTAGTTGGGATATTTCTAATATCATAACCTCCAACATTTATAGTTCCATTTGTAGGCAGCATAAAACCTATTAAATTTCTTAGAAGTGTTGTTTTTCCACTTCCGATATTACCAACAATTCCAACTTTTTCACCTTCCGATAAAGAAAAATTTATATCTTTTAAAATGGTTGTTTCATCTATGCTATATTCCAGGTCTTTTACAAAAACATCTCCATTTGTAATTTTTGAAGCTTTATAGTCTTTTGTTTTTTCATCTCTTGTTTCTGATGTCATTAGTTCATCTACTTTTGAATAAGCTGCTGTAGCTGAATTTAATCTAGTAAGTAATTGACCTGCTTGAACAAGAGGAGAGAGAATTCTACCAGATAAAATTACACAAGCAATTAATGCGCCTGATGTAATCTCAAGCCTGCCTACCAAAACAACACCGTAACAAACTATTGCTGCCTGGCTAATTTGTAAGCCAGTTTGTGAAAAAGTTACTCCAAAATTTGTTATAGCTCTTCCTGTAGCTGAAGATTTACTTTGTTGTTCAACACTGCTTTTCCATTTGTCTTTCAGAAAGTTTCCGCCCGCTACTGTTCTTACTGTTTCAACATTCTGAAGCAATTCTGAGAGTGTTGTCGACTTGTCTTGCTGAAGCTTAAGATTTGAAGTTGCATATCTCTTAAGAAGGGGTTGTATTAAAGCTGAAACTCCAAGAATGATGGGGACTAAAGCTATCGGTACGACAGCTACTGGACCCGCGATTGAATAAATAACAAATAGAAATAAAAACATGAAAGGGATATCTATAAATGCAACCATACTTGCTGTAGTAAAAAAATCTCTTACGCCTTCAAATTCACGAACAACTGCTTGAACACCATGGCTTTTAGACAAAAAGTCATTGTCATGATTAAGGATTTTTTTAAAAATAGAATTGTTGACATTTTGATCGAGTTTTTGTCCTGCTATATCTATAAAATAAGCTCTTAATAATTTTACTATAAAGTCGAAAATTATAACAATAGCCATTCCTATTGTTAATGCTACAAGTGTATTGTATGCATTATTAGGCATTACTCGATCGTAAACAGTCATTATATAAAAGGCGCTTCCTAAGCCAAAAATATTTATAAAAAGAGATGCTAATGCAATTTGAGTATAAGTGGCTTTATTATTATATACGGAGCTCCAAAACCAATGTTCTTTAAAACTGACTTTTTCATCTTTTATTTCTTTATTCATGGCTGAATCCCAACATAGCTATTTAACACTTTATTTTGATGTAAATACATAAAATAACCATGAATAAGATTAATTTCAGTATCTAGGAGAGTCTGTAACAAAGATAATTCTTCGATAAAACTATTCACTAATGCATCAGTAGAAAAATTTACGACATCGAGTCTATCTATTATGATTTTTCTTTGCTCTTTTGTGTCTAAATATGAATTAAGATATTCATTACGAGTGTTTAATGAACTAGAGACCATGTTTACTAATTCATTTTCACGCACATCATCTACCTTTCTAGCTATATCAATATTCATCTTTACAGCATTTGCTTTTGCTTTTGCTGATGATATTTTTGCTGAACCTCTACCAAATGAAAAAATAGGCACTGAAAAATATATTCCACCTCTAATATCTGTATCACTTTTTTCACTATCATCCACATCATAATTTGTATATCGAGTTGTAAATCCTAGTTTGGGTAAATAATCACTTCTAATAAGACCAATGTTTCCTTTTGAGCTTTCATAGCTTAGTTCTGATTGTTTTACTTCATATGATGATCTTTGATCTAAATTTATATCTGGAACAAAAACCTTTGGAAAAAATTTATTTTCAAATCTTGTCTCAAAGAAATATTCAAATATTCCAACATCTTGCTGTCTTAAAGTTCTTAATCTTTGAACTGTTGAAGATAAATTATTAAACTTTATTGAAAATATCGCTAACTCAATTGGATCAGAAATCCCAAGCCTTACTCTGTCTTTAACTTTTTCTAGATAAGGTCTGAGTGTATTTAGTAGATCGTCTCCATAATTATACAAAACATCTGATTTTACAGCTGATAGGTATATTTTATTTGCATCAAGAATTAGAGTTGAAAATGCGCTATCTCTTTCAATTTTTGATAATGTGAAATCAGCCCTAGCGATTTTAATTCTGCTATTAATAGACCCTCCAGTATAAATGGGCTGGTTAACTTCTACTACGACATCAAAGCTATCATCTTGTCTTTTACGAATTGATGTAAGATCATCAACATCCCGATCGATAATTTTATCATTTATTACTCTTAAATCTAAGCTGGGTAATCTGTGCCTTTTTTCAAACTTTAAAAGCATATTTTTTTCACTCATATTTGAAAGAGCATATGCATATTCAGGTTGATTTAAAATACTGACCCTTATGTAATCATAATATTCTTCTTCGGAAATAGTTGGGCCCAAAGATTCTAAAGAAGAGAAAGTTAAGCTATTTTTTTCTTTAAAATCCTCTGCGTGAGCCTTACCTACATAACCTATAATCATAATAAATATGAATATAAATAACATGTACTTATGTTTAGAATTAAACATCGATTAACCAGCTGAAATAATTAAGTTACTTCTTTTTACCTTTTTTATTTTTATTTGCTCCGTTAGTGTCTTTTTTAGAATCATCACTAGAAGCTTCCGCAGTGCTTTCTGCTATTTTTGCAGATATTTCCTGCGCACCTTTTGCTAGACTATTAATTATTTCTGTAACACGATTACCCGGAATTTCAATTGTACCTGTTTCGCTCAGATTTCCTGAACCATCAGTAGCTAATAATTGTATTCTTAATATACCATTTTGAAATGTTGCTGACCCAAGTCCTTCTACTAACATAATATCCTCCATTGTATTTTGCTATAAGCTTTAGATAGTGATTAAAAAAAAAATATCAAGAGAAGATTAGTTTGATTCGTAATAATATACTTTTTTATTTATAGATTTTTATAGCTAAAAATTAGGAAAAACTTAACCATCCAGTCAAAATATATTTTTCTACAACAGTAGTTGGATTTCCTCTATGAGCGTGTGTCCATTCAGCTGGCCATATAATAGTTTTACCGGCTTCGGGAATAATTTTTGTTTTATAATGTAAAAATTCAGTTTCACCGTCTTCGGGTACATCATTAAGATAAGTCATCCAAGCAAAAACCCTTTCAGATGTACCAACGCTGTCACGTTCTGTATGCCATGCGCTACAATGACCGCCTATTTCATATTTTTGGATTTGGAATGTACCCATATTTAAATTACCTAAAGCTTTTGTGAAAGGCCAGTTTTCAGCATAAGATAAATAACACTTTTTCAACTCCTCAATAAACCCTATAAAAACTTTAAACTTTTCTTCTTGCAAATTTTTAGGAGTTATTCGAATTTCTTTATTATCCTTGCGGACTTTATTTATATCGCTGTCTCCCATGGATCCGGGCTTATGAAGATCAGGATTATTATCGAAAAACTTAATTATTTCCATCATCATATCATCGTCATAAATTTTATAAATTCCTATAAAATTATCTGATGTGATTTGTTCTTTGGCTATAAAATCATCCATTTTATAAAATTATCATTTTTACTTAATCAAATCAAACTCGGTAATATATTATTCTGGGGAGAAGGAAAAATTTCCTTCTTCCTCTTTTTCTAATTTAATAGCTTCTTCTTTACGACCTGTTTGATGATATATTCTTGATAATACTTTTCTTGCGTGTTCAGTGTTTGGTCTTTTTTCAATTATTTCAAGTAGCATTTGTTCTGCTTTTTCTGTTTCGCCATTTTCATAATATGTTGCAGCAAGTTCAATTACAACACCAGCATGTGCTTTAAAATTTTGTGTCAAATATATATATATATTAATCGCAGTTTGAAATTCTTTTTTATATCTATGATTTAAAGCAAGTCTAATCCACCCATCAAATGATTCTTTGTTTATTTTTAAATGTTTTTTATAACTTTCTAAAGCATTATCAAAATCCTTAAGGGCTTCATAGCACACTCCCATTGAGAAAAAAACATCAGGGTTTAAAGGAATTAATTTATCTACTTTCTGAAGAGTTTTTATAGATTCTTTGTATTTTCCTATTTTTGATAAACAAGCTGAATAATTCATCAGTATACCAAAATTATCTGGTATATGATCATTTACCTCTTTCCAAATTTCAACGCCTTCCTCCCAATTCTCATTTTTAATAGCTTCATTTCCATTTTGAATTAATTTGTTTAAGTCAGTTTTCATGTATATTTCCAAATGGTGGGTACGGCTGGGATTGAACCAGCGACCCCTACGATGTCAACGTAGTGCTCTCCCACTGAGCTACGCACCCAACTCGATATAAATAATAAATTCATATATATTAATATGATATTTATCTGATAACATAAATGGTATTATGAATAAAAATTTCAATAATAAAGATACTAAATATTTTTCTCTTTATAAGCCCCTTTCAAAGCATCAAAAACCTTTTATTGTTTCTTCACCACATTCAGGAAATATTTTTTTAAATGGGTCTGATATCTTTAAGATAAAAAATCCTAAAAAATATTTATACATGCAAGATATTTACATAAATGATATGATTTATGGTTTTCATAATCACGGTATTTCTGTACTAAAAAATTATATTTCAAGACTTGTTATTGATCTCAATAGATCCAAGGAAGAAATTGACTCAAAGTTTATCAAGGATATTCCAAATGATTATAAGATTTCCATATCTTCGAAAGTAAAAGCGGGTTTAGGTTTAATTCCTTTTAAAGATATTTTAGGAAAAAAAATATACGAAGAAAAATTACCTTGGACTGAAGTTTGTTTTAGGATTGAAAAATTTTATAATCCTTGGCATTTAATTTTAAAAGAACAGATTAAAGAGTTATCACAAGTTTTTGATTTTGTTTTTATTATTGACTTACATTCAATGCCCTCGAAAGATGCTCTAGGAAATAAGGTATCAGATTTTGTAATAGGGAATAATTTTGATATCTCATCATCTAAACTTTCTAGAGAGATTTTAGGAGATATAATAAAATCTAAAGGTTATTCTTGTTCATACAATAAACCTTATTCAGGAGGCTATATTACAACGAACTATTCAGATATAGAAAAAAATATCGAATGCATTCAAATTGAAATAAATAAAAGCCTGTATATTGACGAAAGTACTTACCAGAAAAGTAATAACTACAAAAAATTCAATAAGAATTTGCAAGATATTATTTTGGAGTTTTTCAATCTCATATATTCTAAAAATAATAATAAAATCGCGGCTGAATAATGTATTTTTGTTGTTGGGGTATAAATGAGTTTTTTTAAAACACCACTAAGGTTTTACATGAAAGATGGAGCTAATTCAGCCTTTAAAGATTGGCTTTTTAAGTTATTTGATTTGTATAAGGTAAATGAAGAAGATTCCTCAATTTTTGCTTCTGATAACATGATTGTTACTGGAAGGAATTTAGGGTTTCTAAGAGAAAAAAAATTTGTTGATTTAGCTAATAAATATTTCCACGATGATGAGGTGCATGGTGCAATTATTTGGAGGATTCATGTTTTGTCTTGGGCTATTAACTACTGTAAGAATTTAGAAGGCGACCTAATTGAATTTGGTTGTTATGATGCAATAGTGGCTAGATTTCTTGTGGATTATTGTAATTTAGAGGAAACTAATAAGAATTTTTTTCTATATGATATTTTTGACAATCCTCCAAAATATAAAGGTCCGAAGCATTCTCCAGATTTATATGATGAAGTAAAAAAGATGTTCGCCGACATAAAGTTAGTTAAAGTAGTAAAGGGACTTCTACCTGAAAGTTTTATTAAAAATGGTCCAGATAAAATTTCATTTGTTCATTTAGACTTAAATGAAGCGGATGCTGAGATGGCAATTCTTAAAATTATTTTTGATAGGTTGGTAAAAGGAGGAATCATAATTTTAGATGATTATGGTTGGAGTGGTTACAAAGAGCAACATAACAAAGAAAGAGATTTTTTTAATGATAAAAATCATCAGATAATGGAACTTCCAACAGGACAAGGATTAATTATTAAAAATTAAGAATTAAATTAGGGTAATTTATTTATAAATTCATCAAATTTTATCCAGAATTCTCTTCTTATATCATCAGTCTCCATAAGAACTTCATGTTCAGCATTTGAAAAATTTATAATTTGACTATTAGGGAGTCTTTTATACATTTCGTAAATTTTATTAGAGCAGACAACTCTATCTTTTAAGGAATTTATGATAAGGATATCACTTTTTATTTTTTCAGCCCATTTGGGCTTTCGCATGTGGTTTAATCTTTTATTTACAGCATTTACCCAGGCGATGGTTACTCCCCATAAACGAATTTCAGGTTGGATTCTTACAAGTTTTTGTGTTCTAGTGTATCTATCATAATCTGAAGTAAGGTCATTATCTTCAAAAGGGGTCTCTAATCCCATATTTGGTCTAGATCCAGGAAAATATTTTTTAGATGGCAGTAATAAATTCGCCATATTTAATACCATATTTAATATCATTTCATTTTTGAAGCCAAGCATTGGAGCTGAGAGAATTACTAAATTAAATTCAGTATGGAGTCTAGGTAAAGATGATAACACAAGACAACCACCCATTGAATGACCAAAAGCAATCAGGGGTCCAGAAAAATTAACTTTAATAAATTTGTTTAAAATGAACTCTAAATCTTTATCGTGTATTGAGAAATCTTCTATATATTGTTTATGCTTATTATCGATCATTCTATCTGATAATCCCTGTCCTCTCCAATCAAAAGAAATTACATCAAAATTTCTGTCAATTAATTCTTGAATTGTTTCAAAGTATTTTTCTATAAATTCATTATGCCCTTGTTGAAGCAATACAACTCCCCTTGAAGGTGTTGAAGGTGGAATACTTTTCCAATACGCTAATCTAATTCTATAATTATCTTGCATAGGGATATATATGCATTTAATTCCTTTAGGAGCTTTATAGGTATCTAATTCTAGATAAGGAGCTTTTTGATAATCAAACATTATATAATATTGAATAATTCTTTTTCTTTATTATCATAGCAAAAAAACTTAGAGAAAAACAATGTCTTGGGAAAAAGAAATAAAAGAAATAAAAAAAAGGGAAAAATTAGCCTTACTTCACGGAGGAAAAGATGCTGTAAATATACAACATAGTAAAGGCAGAAAAACTTTAAGGGAAAGAATAGATATTATCTTAGATAATAATTCATTTGATGA
>MDSZ01087086.1_pt1 | contig 14709 bp, 18 predicted proteins | sample 811201 | NCBI WGS metagenome assembly MDSZ01 (sample SAMN05326647, study PRJNA326480) | marine metagenome | isolation source: seawater | place: Indian Ocean: North | collected 2010
AACGCTGAAACAAAACGTTTAATGACAGATGAAAACTTTGCCAAAGCAGTAAGTATGTACAAAAGTGCAATTAAAGAAGGCATGGGTTCAGAAGAAAGCTCAGAACCACAAGCAATTACTGAAGAAGAGTTTGACGTACTAGCAGAGAAGAAAGACGCTTGCTATCACAAAGTAAAATCACGCTATAAAGTATGGCCCAGTGCATATGCATCAGGCGCACTAGTTAAGTGCCGCAAAGTTGGTGCCGCTAACTGGGGAAAAAGTAAGAAGAAAAAATAATGCTGTTAGTTGAACTAGATGAAGATCTGAGAGCATGGTTCGGCAAAGGCAAAAAAGGCGGCGCAGGTGGCGGCGGCTGGGATCGCTACGACACAAAAGGCAATCGTATAGGCAAGTGTGGAGACAGGAAGCCTGGCGAGGGCAAACCAAAATGTTTATCAAAAGCAAAAGCAGCAAGCCTTAGAGCAAGTGGCGGTAAAGAAGCAATTGCTAGAGCAGTAAGAAGAAAACGCAGAAAAGACCCTAAAAAGAATCGTAGGGGTAAAGCAAAGAACGTAAGTAACAAGTAATGAGAGCAAACGATTTTATTCTAGAGCAACCAACTACTACCACTACCCCACAAGGTGTTACTACTACTGTTAACAAACCAGCAAACAGAGTAACGACACGCAGTGACATGGGCACAGTTACTAAAGATCGCAGTGGTGTTATGCGCAGTGTGCAAACACCGAAAGTAGGCGGATTGCAAGCAAAACAAACATTCAGACCCGATTCTACTCCTGGTTATCAACAAGCAACATACAAGACAGGAAGCGGTGCTTCAATTGATGTAAAAGGTAGTCCTGAAACTGGTTTTACTAAAACGGTTGGGGGTAAGATGGCTGGTTTTAGTGTTCAAAACAAACAACGCTATGATGGTTCAAAACAAAATAAAATCAGTTATACGTTAGGCAATAATAAAAAAATAAGTTTAACACAAAGTACGTTTAAGGATGTACAAAACGCTATTCGTGAGCATGTTGCAAAAGGTGTTCCGTTTACAGAATGTATGTTCCGCCCAGGAAGTGAAGCATTTACTGAGTTTTATCGTCAAGTACGTGCAGTCCAGGAACACTTACAACTTGACTGGTTTGACGAAGAGATGCTTACTACTGATATAGGTGAATGTATTATGGTGGAAGGTGAACGTGTACCATTAGATGTTCCTATTGAAGAAACTGAAGAACTTGAAGAAGCAGAGTATCGTGGACGTAAAGTAAAACTAAATTCACCAAAGCGTGGCGGCCCTAAGAAGTATTATGTATACGTGAAGAACAAGAAGGGTAATGTCATTAAAGTTTCATGGGGCGATACTACAGGACTAAGCACTAAAGCAAAAAATCCAGGTGCAGTAAAATCGTTTGTTGCAAGACATAAATGTAAACAAAAGAACGACAAAACAAAAGCAGGCTATTGGGCGTGTCGCACCCCACGCTACAAAGCACTAGGAGTCAAGGGCGGACAATGGTGGTAAAACCCTACCAGGAAACACAAGTCGCACCTAACATTAAACACAGAACATTTACAGAAGACGCAGATAACAGTGATTTGTGCTGGCATCGAGACGCTGAAGATCGTACAGTTCGTGTGTTAGAAGGTGAGGGTTGGAGTCTACAAATAGACAATAGGTTGCCTATGGCGCTTGTGCCTGGCAGAGAGTATTTTATTCCTGAAGCAGTGTATCACAGACTAATCAAAGGTACAAGTAATTTAGTTGTTGAAATACACCAGCACATATAGTATAATAGACGAATGTCTAAACCTGTTATTCCATTTTTAGAAATGCAAGTGAATCGTGCATGCAACCTTAGTTGTAAAGGTTGTACAACATTTAGCGATTTAAAATGGAGCGGATATCATACATGGGCAGAGGGACGTAGTTGGTTAGAGCCATGGCTAGAACATGTTGAACTTCCTGCTATAGGTTATATGGGAGGTGAACCACTACTAAATCCTAGCATACAAGAATGGATTGAAGGTGTAAGTGAAATGCTGCCACATAGTCAACAGCGTTTTGTTACAAATGGTACACTATTACAAAAGAACTGGAATGTATTTCATGCACTACGCAAGCATGGCAATTCAGTGTTTAAGATTACACAACATGTAAGCACACCTGCACTGCAGGATGCTATTGATTGGATATTCAATACTTTCGATTGGGAGCAAGTGACAGAGTTTGGTATTACACGTTGGCGTGAACGTGGTACAGATTTTCGTTTTCAGATTACTAAGCCTGAAACATTTATGATAATGTTTAAAGGCGATTATGAAAACATGGCTCCTTTTAACAATAATCCTGCAGAGGCATTTAAGGAATGTTGCCAACAGCGTTGCCCGTTATTGTATATGGGTAAAATATACAAGTGCGGACATCTTGCACACATTGAAGATCTTTTGGAAAGATTTGATCGTCCTAATTACGATGACTGGTTACCAGCACTAGGACATGATCACAATCCTGGTGACAATATGCAGGCCTTTGCAGACAACTTTGGTAAGCCGCATAGTATATGTCGTATCTGTCCAAGCGCAAAAGACAAAGATAATTTCATAGATCATTACAAAAATGTTGACATTAAGACAAAACTACCGTATTATATAGAAGAAAATAAAGGAGCAATCACATGAGTGATCGAGTATTCTCAAGCGAAGAGAAAGCAAAACTAACACAACTAGTCAATGAAGGCCTTACTGTAATGCAGGAAGTTGATGATCTTAATGCTGGTTTAACTGATACAATTAAAGCAGTAGCAGAAGAAATGCAGATCAAACCCACTGTACTAAAGAAAGCAATGCGCACAGCATACAAAGCAGACTTCGAAAAAGTTACTGATGATTATACAGAACTTGAAAATATCCTTGCTACAATAGGCAAGATATAAGTGCAATCAGTTAAACAATTCTGGATTAAAAGTTACACAAGCGATAGAGTAGCATTTCTATTTGAACTAATTAGTTTTGTGTTCACAGTAGGCGCTAGTCTAATTCTTGCTATCAATGCAGACAATCCAAATATGTTACTTGTATATCCAGGATTTTTTGTGGGTAGCATAACGCAACTGTACGCAAGTTGGCGTAGAGGAGCGGCGTGGATAATGCTACTTACTTTCTACTTTGCGTGTATAAATGTGTTTGGATACGGAGTAGCAGCAGGTATATGGTAGACTATTATACACTACACTGGAGTGATTTTGTAGGACAATCGGGAATGTTCCTGCTTGTGTTTACATACTTCTTGTTACAAACAGATAGAATAGATCCAAAAGGATTTTGGTATAGTTTTTACAACCTTTTAGTTGCAATACTGTTAGGAATAAACTTGTATTACAAGCCAGTTCTTGCTAATATAACACTAGAGATCTTCTGGGCAACAATGAGTGTCTGGGGACTATATAAATGGTACAGAGGTAGAACATGAGTTTTGTAGACGCTTGGTTTGATAGAGAACATGATCGCATACACGTTGTGGAACGTGTAAACGGAAAACGTGAGTATCGCGAATTTCCTGCGAACTATGTTTTCTATTATGATGATCCACGTGGCAAGTTCAAAACAATTTTCGATACACCAGTAAGCCGTTTTGCTACACGAAACAGCAAAGAGTTTCACAAGGAACTAAAAATACAAAGCGGTAAAAAACTATATGAAAGCGATATTAATCCTGTATTTCGTTGTTTGGAAGAGAACTATCTTGGTGCAGAAGCACCTAAACTACAAACAGCATTTTTCGATATTGAAGTAGACTTTGATAGTGAACGTGGATATTCGCCTACAGAAGATCCTTTCAATGCAATCACTGCTATTACTGTATATCTGGACTGGGTAGAACAACTAGTTACACTTGCTATGCCTCCCAAGGGTATGACAATGGAAACTGCAAAGGATCTATGTAAAGGTTTTGATAATACATTTCTGTTTACTGATGAAGGTGAACTGTTAAACACATTCATTGACTTAATAGATGATGCAGATATCCTCAGCGGTTGGAACAGTGAAGGATATGATATTCCCTATACATTCAACAGAATTACTCGTGTACTAAGCAAAGAGGACTTGAGGCGTTTCTGTTTGTTCGGACAACAGCCTCGGAAGCGTACATTTGATAGGTTCGGAAAAGAAGAATCAACATTTGATCTAGTAGGGCGTGTACATTTGGACTACATGCAATTGTATCGCAAGTATACATATGAAGAACGTCACAGTTATAGTCTGGATGCTATTGGTGAATATGAACTAGATGAACGTAAAACACCCTATGAAGGCACACTGGATCAGTTGTATAATCAGGACTTTGAAAAGTTTATTGAATACAATAGACAGGACGTTTTACTGCTAAACAAACTGGACAAAAAACTACGCTTCATTGATTTGGCAAATGTACTTGCACATGAAAATACTGTGCTAATAATGACAACAATGGGTGCGGTTGCTGTGACAGAACAAGCAATTATTAATGACGCACATGCACGTGGCATGGTTGTGCCTAACCGCAAAAGTAGAGATGATGGTCCTAAGACAGTTGCCGCAGGTGCTTACGTTGCATATCCTAAGAAAGGAATGCATGACTGGATAGGTGCTATTGACATCAACAGTCTATATCCTAGTGTTATTCGTGCGCTAAACATGGGTCCAGAAACTGTAGTTGGACAACTACGTCAAACAATGACTGAAAATATGCTACGTGAAAAGACTGCAACTGGCACAAGTTTTGCACAGGCGTGGGAAGGCGAGTTCGGCAGTCGAGAATATCAAGCAGTAATGGCTATGGAACGTGGCACAGAAATTACTATTGACTGGGAAAATGGTGACAGTGATACACTAAGCGCACATGATGTATGGCGACTAGTATTCGATAGTAACCAGCCCTGGACACTAAGTGCTAATGGTACTATCTTTACATATGAACGCAAGGGTGTCGTGCCTGGCCTACTTGAACGCTGGTATTCAGAACGTAAAGACATGCAAAAAGAACTAAAGCGTGTTAAGGATAATGGTACAGCAGATGAAGTTGAATACTGGGACAAGCGGCAGTTAGTTAAAAAGATTAACTTGAATAGTTTGTATGGTGCTATCCTCAATCCTGGTTGTAGATTCTATGACTTTCGTATAGGACAAAGCACAACGCTTACAGGACGCTGTATAACAAAACGTATGGCTGAAACTGTTAATGGTATACTTACAGGTAAGGAAGAACACACAGGCGACTGTATTATATATGGCGATACTGATAGTGTATATTTCAGTGCATGGCCTGTTATGCAAGAAGAAGTAAGTTCAGGACGTGCAGAATGGGGCAAGGATATTGCAACTAGATTGTATGATAGCATTGCTGACAAAGTTAATGAAGAGTTTCCTGTGTTTATGGAACGTGCATTTCATGCACCACGTGAGAACGGAGAAATAATTAAGGGCGGCCGCGAGATAGTAGCAAGTAAAGGTTTGTACATTACAAAGAAGCGTTATGCGGCACTTATATATGATCTTGAAGGGTTCCGTTTGGACATGGATGGCAAGCCTGGCAAAGTAAAAGCAATGGGTCTTGATCTTAAACGCAGTGATACTCCTCGCTTTATGCAGGACTTCCTAAGTGAACTACTACTTGATGTGCTTACAGGCAAGGAAAAAGATTTTGTTGTTGAAAAGATTAAGGAGTTTAAGTATGCATTTAAGGAACGTCCTGGCTGGGAAAAAGGCACACCCAAGCGTGTTAACAACTTAACAAAGTTTACAAATGAAGAGAAGCGTCTTGGCAAAGCAAACATGCCAGGACATGTACGTGCGGCAATGAATTGGAACAATCTGTGTAAGATGAACAGTGACAAATACAGCATGAGCATTGTAGATGGTGCTAAAACTATTGTTTGTAAACTAAAACCTAATCCACTAGGATATACAAGTGTAGGTTATCCTATTGATCAGACACATTTGCCACAGTGGTTCAAAGACTTACCCTTTGATGATGAAGCAATGAGTAATGCTATTGTTGATCAGAAAATAGGAAACTTACTTGATGTATTGGATTGGGACTTGCAAAGTGCAACTAATACAGCAAACACATTCGACGACTTATTCTCCTTTGAATAATATACGCATATAAATACAACTGGAGATTTCGATGAAACTAGTTGATAAAATGATATTGCTTACCCGGATGCTAAAGGATAATAGCAAGTATACACTAGACGTCGAGAGTACACTACAAACACAGCAATCTTACTTTCAGGATCAGCAACGTTTTTTTCAGGACAAACATAAGCATGAAGAACTAATTGACATAGTTCAAGAGATGCGTGATCTTAAAGTAAAGCATGATGAAGTTTGGAAAAGTATCAATCATAACACACAGCAATTACTAAGGGCAGAAGAAGTAAACATACTTCAGAGAGACTATAGTACTTTCGATAGTGTTAAAATTGATACGCAACTAATGAATGAACGTATGGATCATTTGGATCCTACATTCATTAAAATACTTAAAAACGAAATAGGATTCTACAGTGATTGGCGTTGGGCAGGTTTAGAACTTAACCCTACAAATGGATATCTAACAAGAGCATTCTTAGCATGTGATCCACTGTATCTGTACAGAGGCAATGTAATAGATAAAGATCAAGTTGCTAATAACTTTAACAGGTTTTTCAGCGAAAGACGTCTTATGCAATATGATAGGATTGAACATTTGCCTCAACAACATATTGGTATTGCAGTTAGTGTTAATTGTTATGATTACTGGCCAATGGAGCCAATTAAGAGAGAAATGCAAGCAGTGCATAATGTATTAAAGGCAGGCGGGCATTACATCTTTACTTACAATGATTGCGAACATGTTGCAAGTTTAGACTTTTGTGCTAATAATTTTAGAGCATATAACACTAAAACACTAATAACACACATGGCAGAGATGTTAGGATTCGAAGTAGTAAAAGAAGCAAATGTTTGTAACGGTGCGCATTCTTACATGATTTGCAAAAAACATGGTAACCTTATTAGTGATAAATTAAGCGCACCACTAGTAGCAATTGAAAGTCCGCTTGATGAGCGTAGACGTAATAAACAAAAATAATATTGACTTCCAACAAAAATCTAAATATAATATAGGCACAATAGAAAGCAAAGGACATCCTTATGAAAGATTATCTACTCGACATAGTTAAGCATACATATTCGCTTGGCTTCATTAGTCTTGTAAAAGTTACAGGCACAGACAAAACCACAACAATTGAAGGACTTGCAGAGGATCGCAGTGTTATCCTACAAGCAACTACAAAGACACCAGTAGCAGACTTTATGGGTACATTTGGTATGCCCAACTTGGACAAACTGGGTGTTATCCTGCGTATTCCGGAGTATGCGGAAAACGCAAACATTAGTATTAATACACAGGAGCGCAATGGTGAAACAGTGCCTGTTGGTATTCATTTTGAAAATGCAAGTGGCGACTTTAAAAATGACTATCGCTTTATGGCAAGCGAGATTATCAACGAAAAACTTAAGACTGTAAAGATGCGAGCAGTGAACTGGGGTATTGAGTTTGAACCTACAGTTGCAAGTATTCAGCGTTTTAAGTTTATGATCAGTGCTAACAGTGAAGAGACAACATTTATTGCAAAGACAGAAGATGGTGATCTTAAGTTTTACTTCGGTGATCATAGCACACATGCAGGAAACTTTGTGTTTCAACCAGATGTAACTGGTAGTGTAACAAAAGGCTGGGCATGGCCTGTAGAACAAGTTAGCAAAATCCTTAGTCTCGGTGGTGATACACAGTTTAAACTTAGTGATGATGGTGTAGCAGAGATTGTCGTTGACAGTGGACTAGCAGAATATCATTATCTGCTTCCAGCACAAAGTAAATAATGACTGTTGATGTAGATTACTTTTGTCCAAGTGCATATCCGGTTATGATTGATCCAAGTTTATGTTATGCTTGGATCGACATACCTAAATGTGCTAGTAGTTTTGTACAAAAAGTTCTTTACGATAATAACTGGAGTGCTACTTGCGATCCTGTATTAATGGATGGTATTAAACGTGCACCAAGTATTAAAAAAATTGTTATTCTAAGAGATCCTATAGAACGCTGGATAAGTGGATTCAGCGAATGTTGGTCACATTATCAACCTATTATACAAATGCTTGATACTACAACATTTTGGCAAACTGTTTACAAAAATCCTGTGTATGATGATCATACGGAATATCAGCACAGATTTGTAAGAAATGCAGTTAACATCGAATACATTTATCTTGATAGTAACAGCGCAGAAGTTTCCGCAGAAAAATTTTACACAGATTTTGCAACATGGATACGCAAATCAGGGTATTCAGCAGATTTTGATAATTGGAAAGACCCTATTAATCCTAAATTCAATAACAAAACAAAACTTGACATTAACGATAAATTACGTTTAAAATTAAAAGATAAAAATATATATGAAATTCTTAAAGATAGACACAGTAAAGATTTTAGATTACTAACAGAATTACCAAAGTTTAAAGCATGACACTACCTACAGATTTAACACAACTACAACGTGACTATGCAGTATTTCTGCCTGCACTAAGTACATTCTATGTAAATGTAATAGGCAAGGCATACAATAGTGCTGGCACAAACGCACCCAGTGTATTACCAGAACGTATTCCGGATGTACTGGGAGACAATGCACAGGGACTTGATTATCTCAAACCTGAGGCACTGTGGACTTACAAATGGAGTTTGCACAGTGCAGGACATAGCAGTCTGGATATTGACAAAGACTTGCCACGTGAGCGCATGTATCGTGAACGTAATCGCAATAACAGTTTCATGCTGGGGGACAGTGGCGGCTTTCAGATTGGTAAGGGTAAATGGCCTGGTGACTGGAAAGCAGGCAGTGGTTGTCCTAACGCACAAAAGAAACGTGATGGTGTGCTAAAGTGGATGGATGAGTTTATGGATTATGGTATGATCCTGGACGTGCCTGCATGGTTAAGTCGTTCTCCTGAAGGTGCAGAAGCCGCACAAATTAGTTCATATCAGGAAGCGGCAGATGCTACAGCATACAACAATGAATACTTTGTTAAACACAGAGACGGACGTTGTAAGTTTTTAAACGTGTTGCAGGGTGAGAATCACGCACAAGCAGACTTGTGGTATGATCAAATGAAAGTATTTGGTGATCCAAAAGTTTATCCAGACGGACACTTTAATGGTTACGCAATGGGCGGACAAAACGCATGTGATGTGCATCTTATCCTTAAACGTGTAGTAACACTAATGCATGACGGCCTACTCGAAAAAGGTATGCATGATTGGATGCATGTTTTGGGTACAGGCAAACTAGAATGGGCAGGTGTGCTTACTGCTATTCAACGTGGTGTACGCAAACAGTACAACGAAAACTTTACAATTAGTTTTGATTGCGCTAGTCCTTTCCTAGCAACAAGTAATGGACAACAGTACACACACTATCGTATGCCACACAATGGCAAATGGAAGTACGCAATGGAAGATGCGCCTGATGACAAAGCGTACTGGAATAACACCACTCCATATGATGATCATTGTGCAGGTATGTATGATAATTGGATACCAAGTCCTATTACACAAAATATGAAACTAAATGATGTTTGTGTATACAAGCAGGGCGATGTAAACAAAACTGGTAAAGAAGGCAAGACTAGTTGGGATACGTTCAGTTATGCACTGCTAATGAATCACAACATTTATACACACATCCGCAGTGTACAGGAAACAAACAGACTATATGACGAAGGCAGTTATCCTAAGGAACTTGTTGACGATAACTTTACTAGCACTGAAGTTAAGGATGTTGTTAAACGTATATTCGAAATAGATGATCGTGATAAGCAAATGCAACTTATTGATGATCACAGTCGCCTATGGATGCGTGTAATTGGTAGCCGAGGTGCAATTGGCAAAAAGACAGTAAATGCAAGCACACAGTTTGCAAGTCTTTTTGAAGAAGTAACTTGACAAACTCTAGTTTTGTGTTATATTAGTATATAGTAATCAACAATTGAACGAGTAAATCAATGGCAACTCTTAAAGAGAAGGAAGATCTAATAGAATCTTTCAAGGGTCCTTTCTATTATCATATCAGACTGTGGGGATATGGTGCAGAACAATCATTTATAAACATCAGCGAACAGGCATACGAATTTTGGAACGGTGTTCAAGAAGAACATGGTGATGGTCCTGTTGTAACCTATGTGCTAAATGCTGAAGATTTTGAAGCAGATAGACTTACAGAGTGTGAGGATTTTGATGACTTGGATCCTGCAACAATTCCACGTGAAGCGATGTTTATGCACAACGAACATGGTGAAGGCAGTACATATTATGAGCCCTGGGATCAGTTTGATGCAACATGGGCACCTAGTTTGGATGGTACTAACATTAGTATTGATCGTGTTGACAGTGAAGAATACAATGCAACAGTGATAGAAGAAGTAATTGACAGTCAAGAAGTAGATGATCTCATCAGTGAAATACAGGAAGAAAGCGATTACGAATTAGAAGTGTACAAAGCAGATCATGGCTATGGGGACAATCTTGTTCCTAAAGGACAACATATATGCCAGTTTATGAGTGCAGAAAAAGGAACATTTTTTGAGACTGTTATACAGACTAATTTGCCGTTTGTTAAAAACAAACTTGAATTTGCAGTAGCAGAAGCACCAAACGGAGAAGATCTAATCTATGCTGTATACTATGATGGCGAAGAACTAGACAACAATGGTGGTGATACTACTGGCAAAGGATACTACACTTACTTGTGGAAACAGGAATTCTAATGTTACATGCATTCGGGGATAGTTTTACTTATGGTTATGAACTAAGCGACTGTCCAACAAACACCCATCCAACACCAAGTATGCTTACATATAGTGCCCTAACTGCAAACCATTTAGGATTGGATTATCATTGTCATGCACAAGGATATGCAAGCAATAATGGAATACTAAGACAGATAAAACTTGCAGATGTAGAGTTCGAAGATACATGTGTAGTAATGTGGACATATCCAGTTCGCTATGCTTTTATGTTTGCAGGAGATCGCGGTTGGCGGACTATAGCACAGGACGAGGATCGCTGGTATTGGGAAAATGTAGATCAGGAACCAGCACAGTGTTTAGATCGCACACTGGATAGTATTCTAGCCGCACACAGAGTACTAAACAGTAGGAGATGCAACTACGTATTTTTATGTAATAATATTGAACTACAAAACGAAATACAGTATAATAGTAAATGGTTAAACAATGATCATTGGTTTTTCTTGCCAGAGAATCATGAAATGCTTAACCACACTAGTACACATCCTGGTGATGCAGTACACAGAGACGTTTTTAATATACTAAAGGATAGACTACATGAGTATAGCAGATAACATGATGTTAGAAGCAATGCGTGAAGATGCAATGCGTATACAACTACACAAAAGCAAGCGTATGATTTGGGTAACATTTCAAAAGGAGGGTATACACAAATACCCTGCCGCATTGGATGATCCAAAATTAGCAACAGGAGGTTGGGATGATGTATCGTTCCTTGGCTATCCTCATCGTCATATTTTTCATTTCAGGGTGTCAATTGAAGTGTTCCACGACGATAGAGAAATCGAATTCATCCAGTTCAGCAGATGGTTGCAAAGACTGTACAGTGTGGGAACAGATGAAGCAGGGAGTGAAGGCGGCACAACCGGGGATACGGTGTTGGCGCTCGATTACAAATCCTGTGAAATGATTGCAGATGATTTATTTTTAGAGATCCGTAAGAAGTATGGATCAAACAGAGAAGTTCACATTGAAGTGAGCGAAGATGGTGAAAACGGTTGCGTTGTCACCTTTCCAAGAGCCGGATAAGGAGAACTATAAATGGCTGGGAAACCAATGAGCAGAGAAATTGTAAAAGTATTTGATGACTTGGATGACTATCTGCGTTTTTGTAAAGAGTTTGGTTGGGCATATAACGAAGCAGATCTATATCGCAGTGATGCTCCTGGGTATGCTGAATACTTAAGATTTAAGCAGGGCACTCGTATTCCTAAAAACTGGATGCGTGATGCTAAATTTAGACTAAGCCAATATAAGGATAACCGTAAGGGCGGACATTACTCTAGCGGTAGGAAATAGCAATGACAGTATATATTGTGGACATCGAAGCGGTTGATACACGCTACACAAAACAATGGAAGGAACATCTTCCGGAACAACTACAACGAGCTCTTGTACAGGATACAGCAGTGCTTGCTGAGGTAGAAGTTATCAGCGGTGGAGATGTTCCACAATCTACTACACCCGGTGCATTTTTAAATTTCGGAGGTACAAATGTTTACAAGTCGAATCAACTTATGCAAATTGCCACGCTGTTCTGCGAGGGCAAAGTCAATGATGGTGATTATTTCCTGTATACTGACGCTTGGAACCCCACTGTTATTCAGTTACGGTATATGGCTGAACTCTTGGGAGTTAACATTACTATCGGCGGGTTATGGCATGCTGGCAGTTACGATCCTCAAGACTTCCTTGGAAGACTAATAGGTGATAAGCCTTGGGTAAGGCATGCAGAATCTAGCATGTATGCTTGCTATGACCATAACTTCTTTGCTACACAGTTTCATATCGATATGTTTGCAGAAACATTTTCAATACGCAACTTAGTACAACCACCTGAACGTGTTGGTTGGCCCATGGAGTATCTGCGCAACAGTATGGATAACTATAAGGGTATGCAAAAGCGTGACCTTATCCTGTTTCCACATCGTATTGCACCTGAGAAGCAACCTGAAATATTCCGTGATCTTAAAGAAAGCATGCCACAATATGATTGGGTAGTGTGTCAGGAACAGGAACTTAGCAAAAATGAATATCATAACTTGCTAGGTGAAGCAAAACTTGTATTCAGTGCAAACTTACAGGAGACGTTGGGTATTAGTTGGTATGAGGGTGCGCTAGTAGAGGCTATCCCAATGGTTCCGGATAGATTAAGTTATAGTGAAATGACAGATGCATTCAAGTATCCAAGTGAATGGACTGAAAATTATGATAAATATCTTGAGAACAAAACCAACATTATGGGACAAATCCAAGACTACATGTCCAACTACAATGGGTATGTTCCAGCAATCCACAGAGTATTAAAGAAACTTGAAACTGATTTCTTCAGCGGAAAACAATTATACAGTGTAATCAGAAATGCAATATCCTAAACGTTTGTCCAATAACAAATGGGTAATCCTAATAAAAGAAAATAATAAAACACGGGAACTTGTAATTACTTTTCCAACAGGTGCAATTAATCAGATGGGTTGGGATCCGGAGGAACTTTGCAAATGAAACGTTGGCATACAGGACATATAGAACCTTTTTGGACTAAACAGAGTATTACAAAATTAAATTACGAACGGCCTGCTAATCTAAGTGCAGATCAGGATACACTAAAGTGGAGAAGGCTTGGGTATATTGACACAAAGGAACACCTGACAGGATTACTTTGTGATATGAAAAAACCACAACCAGCCTGGAATCCTCAACTAATAGATTGGTTTGAGAAAGAATATGGTGTCCAGGACACTGGTACAAGTTATTTTAAAATGATTACTGACAGTATACTTCCTGTACATGCAGATAGTTTTACTGAGTATCGTAAATTATTTAACTGTAAGCGCACTGATTGTATTAGAGTCATTATCTTTCCAATGGATTGGGAAAGTGGACATTATTTTGAAATAGAAGGTGAACCAATTGTAAACTGGAAAGCAGGAGACTATGTAATGTGGCAGGATAATGTTCCTCATATGGCCGCAAACATTGGTGCTACTCCACGTTATACTATACAATTGACAGGACATAAATGAAAAAACAAATACTAGATAACCTTAGCAAACACAATCTTAATAAATTAAAATTGAATTATGCAAAACATCCTAACTATGGTTTAATTAACATTCCAAACTTTTTACCCAACAGTGTGACTCAGGAGTGTGCAGATGAACTGGATAGTCTGCCACTTGATAAAGGTAAACACTTTACACGCAAGGGCAGTTGTATGTATGAATACAACAAACTTGATATTACTCCAGTACAGGAACAACTAGTATACGCATTGCATAGTCCAGAGTTTTTACAATGGTTAGAAGAATTGACTGGAGTAGAAAAACTTTTGCCTGATCCTTATCTAACAGGTGCAGGATATATGAAAAGTTTTCGTGGAGATACACTGCAAGTTCATACAGATTTCAATTGGGTCGAAGAGATACATCTTCATCGTGCAGTTAGTATTATTATATACTTCAACAAGGACTGGGATGCAGACTGGGGCGGTTGCTTAAATTTCTTTGACTTTAACAATGACAAACTATTGAGCAGTGTAAAACCAGATTGGGGAAACATGTTGGTATGGACATATCATAATCTAATATATCATGGGTATCCGGATCCAATGACCTGTCCTGAAGATCAAAGTCGTAAGGGCATAAGACTGTTTTACTATCAGAGCAGGAGTCAGCCAGATGCTGAAAATCCTCCACATAGAAGTCTTTACTGGTTTGATAAAGACGAAAATTTACCCTATGATATAAGACAGTATAAATGAATATTACACCTAACTTAAAAGATAAAATATATGGTGGTGTATGGAGTATACACGATCCAGAATTA
>MDSZ01191895.1_pt1 | contig 14708 bp, 15 predicted proteins | sample 811201 | NCBI WGS metagenome assembly MDSZ01 (sample SAMN05326647, study PRJNA326480) | marine metagenome | isolation source: seawater | place: Indian Ocean: North | collected 2010
AGGTAATTAAACTATTAACGATTTTATAACAAAAAGGATCAATATGTCAGAAGATGTTTCAAGCAAAGTTAAAAAGATAGTTGCAGACCATTTAGGAATTGATGAAGCAAAAGTAACAGAAGAATCTAGTTTTATAGATGATCTAGGCGCAGACAGTTTAGATACAGTGGAGTTAGTAATGGCTTTTGAAGAAGAGTTTGGCTCAGAAATTTCTGATAGTGAAGCAGAAAAAATCTTGACAGTAGGAGATGCTGTTAAATTTATTGAAGGCAAAGCAAATTAATAGATTTTTACAATGCCCGTTACAAATGATGGGGTAATGGTAATTTTATCTTCTCCCTCTGGAGCAGGTAAAACAACTTTAGTTAGTTTACTCTCAAAATTAGATAATTTTAAAATTTCAATTTCACATACAACAAGACAACCTCGTCAAAATGAGACACCAGATAAAGATTATTATTTCGTAAATGATGAAGAATTTAAAAGATTAATAAAAAATCAAGAATTTTTAGAGTATGCAAAAGTTTTTAACAATTATTATGGAACAACAAGAACTCCAGTTATAGAAAAACTTAGTAAGGGCCAAAATGTATTATTTGATATTGATTGGCAAGGTGCTGACCAAATAAAAAATAAAAATTTAGATTATAAATTAATTACTTTTTTTATATTACCACCAAGCAAAGAAATTTTATTCAAAAGATTATCTAATAGAGATATGAAAGATAAATTGATAGTAGAGGAAAGAATGAAACAATTTGAGAGAGATGTCTTGCATTGGATAAATTATGATTATGTTGTAATTAATGACAATATTGATGAATGTTACAAAAAGATTTATAGTTTGATCAAAGCTGAAATAAATAATGGATCAAAAGATTATGACTCAGATTTTATTAGAAATCATGTTGAAAGCTTAACTAGTTAATCTTTCAAATTCATTTGTTAGTTTATAATAAGTTTCAAAATCTAAGTTTTGTGGTCTATCTTTCAAATTAATATTAAGTTTATTAGCAACATCAATATTTCCATTAAATAAAAGATTGTAGGGTTTTTTTATCATTTTTCTTCGTTGAGTAAAAAAAATTCTAGTAATTTTTTCAAGATTCTTTGGATTTTTGAAATTAAAAAAATTTTGTTTGGGTTGGAAATATAAAACAGTGCTATCAATTTTGGGTCTGGGAAAAAAACTAGTTGGTTTTACATCACAGATTTTCTTAATTATTAATTTCCAATTAGAGATTATAGATAACCTTCCATAATTTTTTGTATTTGGTAAAGATATTATTCTATCAGCAACTTCTTTTTGAAACATTAAAATCAGGCAATCAAACCAAAAATTTTGATCCTTGAGATTTAAAATCCATTTACATAAAATTTCAGTAGAAATGTTGTATGGAAGATTACCAAAAACTGTGAGCTTATCATTATCTAGTTGATTTTCATTAATTTTTAAAACATCATTTTCGATAAGTTTAATTTGAGAGCCATAATTTTTTTGGAGTAATTCAATTAATTTTTTATCCTTTTCAATAGCGATTAATTTTTTTGGTAATTTGTTTAAAAGTCCTGAAGTTAAATTTCCAGTTCCAGGGCCTATTTCTAGAATTTTTTTATTTTTTATTTCAACAATATTTAAAATTTTATCGATAATATTTTTATCATTGAGAAAGTTTTGTCCTAAGCTTTTTTTTGCTGAAATCACTTATTATCCAAAAAGTCTAATGCATTCATTAAGCTAAGAGGACTAGACTTATTTTTTCCAAGCATTTTTTCGTTAGGTCCGTGATCAGGAGTAACTCTTAAAAATGGAAGACCGATAGTTATATTAATTGCATCAAAACCAAACAAAGTTTTAATAGGGGTTAAGACTTGATCGTGGTACATTCCAACAATAACATCAAATTTTTTTCTATTATTATCTAAAAATATTGTATCTGCAGGAAAAGGGCCTTTAATATTAATGCCTTTTTTTCTTAGTTTTATAACAGAAGGCTGAACAATTTTTTTGTCTTCGTTAAATTTAAGTATACTTTCGCAATGAGGATTTAACCCTGTGATTCCAATTCTTGGTTTTATTCCTAGGTAATTTTTGAAAAAATTATTAATTAAAAAGACTTTTTCATAAATAATTTTTTTTGTAATCTGTTTACTTACTAGATTTAAGGGTAAATGTGTTGTGATTGGACAAACAGATAATTTCTTATTAAAAATAACCATAGCAAATTTTTTACTATTAGTCCTATTTGCAAAATACTCTGTCATTCCTTGGAATTTTTTATTTAAATAATTATCTTTGTTAATTGGTCCATTAATTATTTTATTCGCAAAATTTTTTTTCAACAAATCGATAGCCATATTCAATGTTTTATCCATGTACTGTACAGTATTTTTTTTACTTTTATTAAATGTAAAACTTTTTGAATCAATATCTATTAAATTTAATTGTTTGTTATTTAATCTTTCATTTGAAAATTCATCGGTATGGATAATTCTGATTTTTTTTTTACATTTGAATGTTTTTATCTGTTCCATGAGATATTTTTTTGAGCTTATTAAAATTAAAGGAGACTTATATTTCTTTTTTTTTATTGATTTAAAGAAAATTTCAAAAAAAATACTATTAGGATCTCCAGGAACAATGAGTATTGGTTTAATATTTTTCAATGTAAATCTCATTTTCAATTTTTTTGTAATATAGAAATGAAAACTCATTCAATTGTCTGTTCTTTTCAGAATTAACTAATTTTTTAAGTTCTAAATCTTTATCTATTTTCTTTTCAATTTTGTTTTTTTTAATATCTGAAACTTGTAAAATTAAATTACCACCACTTGTACTTATAACTCTAGTATAATCATTCACTTTTAAATTCTCGATTTCTTTTAATATTGTCTCGGAAAGTTGTCTTTCATTAATCCAACCAATTTCCCCACCTGTTGAAGCTGTTTCAGAAATACTGTGAATTATTGCAGTTCTCTTAAAGCCATATTCTTGGATTGACTGAATAATTTCCTTATATTTTTTTTCAAATAATAATTTATCTTTTTCTAAAAATACAATTTCATTTAATAAAAAAACTTTTTCTTCATAATTTTGATCAGTCAATAAATTTACTTTTTCTTTCAATTTATTTGTATCGATTTTAACCTTATCTATATATTTATCATAAATTAAACTATTCCATAATTTTTCAATTATTAATTTTTTCTTTACTTCAGATTTTTTGATATCTATTGAAGATAAATAACTTTCAAATTCAACTTCATTATTTATGTTAAGATATTCCATTAAATTTTTTAAAAACATACTCACATCAGCATTCTGATAATCAACCGAATAATTTTTTTCAATTTCATTTTTTTTTACTATTTCTTTAACTAAAGAATTTTCAGCTAATTTCAAAATTTGATCGTTTTGAACATCTTTTAATTCTTTATTGATTGTTTTTAAATAATTGGCCTCCTTTAAAATATCAAAATTTGTTATAATCTCATCTTCGACTTTTAGTAATATCTTAATAGATTTAACTTCTGCTACAGCTGAAATTGAATTAGATAATAAGATTATACTTATTAATATTTTTTTTATCATATTAAAAACTTGGTGAACTTATAGAAGCAAATGGTGTTATTGTAACTGAAAAATAAATTTCTTCATTAGGCTTGATGTCTCTATCATCGTAATAGTTTTTATTATATTCAATCGCAGCTACTAAACAATCATTCTTATACTGATATATTAAATTATAAAATTCAGTCAAATCTCTCTTTCTATTCCTTCTTGTATTAAAGCTAAGTGAGTTGCTCTCACTAAATTCATATCTAAAATCTCTTGTAAAATAACTATCTGATCCAATATCATTTTGTTCTTCTAAAAATTCAAAAGAAGTAATGAAATTATTCACCTGCATTTGTGCTTTCGTTAAATTATAATTTGTTGTATCAAAATTATTATCTAATGAAAATTTTTGTTCAAAAGTAAAATTTTCATTTGGTGAAAAATTAAATTGCCCTAAGATATCAGAAGATTTATTTTGCATTGTTGATGATTTAGGTAATTTTGAATCATTTTCATCTTTATATATTTGTCCAATTTGTGAAGAGAAAATTTTGTCATTATTCTTTGTGTAAATATCGAAATCGAAACCAATAGTTAAGGATTTACCACCTTCTAGAGAGTCGGATAAACCCAGTCTATTATTCGAAAATAGGTTTTCTATACTAATTTGTTTATCTTCATTTTTTAAATTTTCTGATTTAAATGGACTTAACATCGTAAATAATTTTGGAGTTAAATATTTTGTGAAATTACCTTTCTCATTCTTAAGAGGGTAGGACAACATATGTTCAGCTATTAAAAAATTATCCGACTTGTAATCATCTTGATATTTTTCTGAATTACTTCCTTTTTTTGAGGAATTTTTATAATTAACTCCTAATTCATTTACTATGCCGCCATTTGAAAAAAATTTATTTGATTTATAGATTAAACTATTAATCAGATTTTTTTCTGAAATATTCGTATTTTTAATTTGATTAGATCCAGTAGTAACAAATTGAAGTTCACCTTTTAAATCTAAATCATCAAAAATCAATTTTGATAGTCTAAAATTTGGTAAAATAAACTGATATTTGTCAGAGCTTTTTGTTTTTGATAAATCTTCATAAGATGCTGCCTCAATAAAAATATCTATATCTTCTCTACTTGCTCTCATGTTCATATAAGAATGCATTAAACCATCATTATTATTTATTGATGTTTTGATACCATCGTTTTTAAGGTACGTATCATTTGAAACTTTCTGTATATTAATCTCAATACTAGATGTATCAAAATTATCCTCATCTAAATCAAAAATGGTATTAGAAAAAAAATGGCTTTTTGAAGAATTGTCTGTTTTTTTAAAACTAAAGTCTGTTATATGCTTTGTATTTTTCTCAATCTGTCTATATTCATTTTGAACTAGTATATCATCATTAAAAAAAAATCTTGGTGTTAAAGTAAAATCTTTATTTTCAGATAATACTTTGAAATAAGGAATACTAAATGCACTGCCAGAATTTTTTGAATTTTTAATTGAGGGCATTAAAAATCCTGATTGTCTTTTAACAGTTGGATCTGGATGAAAAAATTTTGGAAAATAAAGAATTTTTTGATCATAAAGTCTTAACCATGCATTTTCATATTTTATTAATTTTTTTTCTTTATCATGGATAATCTTTTTTGACTCCATTGACCACGGTGGACATTTGTCACTTGGTTTGCAATTTGTGAATATGCCTTTGGTTATAGTTGTGTTACTTTCATCCATAATCATGGATCTCCCTTTTAACCTGGAGTTTTTTTGACTCGAACTATCAGATAGATAAATTTCAGGATCTTTAGATAATATCTTTTCTAGATTTAAATCAATTTTAGTATTTTTTACTTTATAGATGTTATTTTGTTTATCTGAAATCTCTAAATCAGTTACATCAATAATGTTTTTCTTAGTATCAAAAATAAAACTATTTGTTTTAGCTTTATTGCCAAAGTTATCTGTTATAATAGTTTGGTATTTAGAGATAATCTTATTATCTATATTTGAATAATTTAGATCAGATGTTTCAACAAAATATTTATCTTTATATTTAACAAGGGTCTTTCCTACAGATTGAATTTTTTCTAAATTTTTTGAATAAATGAATTCACCTGCACTTAAATCAAGTTTATTTATTTTATCTATTATTTGGGCATTACCTTTTATAAAGAGTTCTTTTTTTATTTTATTGTATTCAGAATTATCTGAGTAAATAACTATACCATTATTTGATGTAATTTTCACATCTCCTTCAGCAATAATTAAATTACCATTATTTTCAATATCAATTTTTTTACTTTCAAATGTGAAGTCATCATCAGAATAAACAATATTAAATGCAAATAACGAAAGAATTAAAATTAAAAATATTATTTTTTTATTTTTCATTTAATTTAAGTAGTCCAATAGTTGAAATAATGATTAAAATTAACTGTGGGCCCCATATGGATATGTAAATTGGAATTTTTTCATTTTTGCCAATAATACCAAAGAAATCATTTATATAATAAATTAATACAGATATAAAAATTCCTAATACAATGAGCTGAATTTTTCGATTGTCAATTTTGATGTTAAATATAATCGTAGTAATTAAAATTGCCATCACAGTCAAATACACAGGATAAGCAATAACTTTCTGAAAGTGGTAATCGACTTCTGTTGTTGAATAATTTACTTCATTATAATCATTTTTTAGCTTTAAAAGCCCCCAAAGAGTTAAAGAGCTTAAATCTGAATATAAATTGTTAATTTTTTTATAATTAAAATTAGAGTAAAATTTCATTTCTTCATACTCACTAATCTCATTATCTATAGAGATTAACTGTGGTTTTTTTAAAATCCATTGATTTTTTTCTATATTTATTTTGTTTGCTATAATAGTTCCAAGATAGTTAAATTCATTATCCAACAAAGTAATCTCAGCTTCTATTAAATGATTTAACTCGATTTTTTTAGCATTGATAAAATTTATTTTCTCGTCATTAACATCTTTTATCCAAATACCATTTTCAGTAATTGATGCTAAAAATTTATCATCTTTTGTATATTCCAATTTAATGTTCAAATAATTAAACTTTAAGACCGCTGCAAAATTATAAAATATTATAACTGAAAATAATCCTACGAAAAAAGATGTTAAGGCAATATTATTTAAAATTTTTAAATTACTTAAACCATTATTTTTAAAGATTACAATTTCGCCTTTGTCATTAAGCTGGATGAATAAAAGAATTACACTTATAATAATTATAAAAGGTATGACTTGAAATAACTGTGAAGGTAAATCTAAAAATACAAGTAACAGTGGATAGTATAAACTAACATCAATATCAAAAAAGAATCTTAATTCTCTCAAAAAATTCATTATAAATCCTAATGTAAAAAATATGAAAAAAATTATTAAAAAATTATTGATAAACTTTTTTATTAAATACTTTTGATAAGTTTTAATTAATACCATCTCAATGACTCGTTTTTGACCTTCTATAAAAAAAATAATAAGATAAAAATAATAATACCGGAAGTGACAGTATAACAGAAAAATTAACTAAATTAACTTTTGAAATCATGCTGACCGAAACTTCGGAAAAGATTATAAAAAAAATTGAAATTAAAAAAACTTTTAGATTAAAAATTTTGTAATTTGGTTTTGCATTTGAATTCAATATTATAAAAGCTGTCACAATAGTAATTAAATATATAAATAATGGTAAGTAAGATCTTTTATATAATTCTTGAACAAGTTTTAAATATGCTCCTTCTGAGCAAATAAAATTTCTGAATTTTGTATTATTATTTGTTTTAATATTTATTATACATTTTAATATATCTAGAGTCCTAAATTCTTGTATTTTTGCTGATGTAGTCGTTTTAGTTGTATATTTATCTAAATCTAACGCCGACTCTTCAAAATTAAAAATAGTAGTTTTACCATTTTTGTTTGTGTTAATTATTTTACCATTAAATAAATTAAGAGATTTTTTTTCACTATTGTTAAATATAACCCCTTCTTGAGCAATGATAAATTGTACATTATTGTTATTACTCGAGTCCTTAATAACTATTTTTTTAATTAAGTTTTTATCTTTTGATTCTAAAAAAATTGTTAGGTTTTCCACAGTATCTATAAATGTTTTTTCTTTTATCAATGATGGAAAAAAATCTACATTAGAAGATCGAATGAAAGATCTTGCTTTATCTTGAGAATAGGGAGCAAGAAATAAAGACAATAAAAGAGAAATAAGTACAAAACTTGAAGATATAACTAATAATTTTCTTAGAAAATTAATTTTTGTTACACCATTAGACCAATAAATTAAGAGTTGATTTTTTTCTTCATAAAGATTTAACACATAATATAATGCTAAAAAAAATGATAATAAAAAAGTTTTACTTAAAATTTTTGGATAATTGAAAATAGAAAACTTAAAGTAGGTTAAAATGCCATGCCCGTCTTCGGATACAATATCTAAGTAATTTACTGCCTGCAAAAGCCATATTATTAAGCTTAAAGTAAATAATGTTGTTAAAAAATATACTGAAATGTCTTTATACAAACCTAGGTAAATTCTTTTTTTCATTGAATATTTTTTTGTTTTAATTATATAACACTATCAATCAAAAGTTGTATAAAAAATGTCAATAAATCTAAACTTTACTAATAATTCACAAGTTCAAAGCTCATCTAACTACATCCTTTTTTATGACAAGAATAAGTCAATTCATGGTCTGGATAAATCAAATCTAAAAAAATATGCCAGTGAATTAGAAAAAAACATCAAATTTTTAAAATCTAAGGAAGAAAAATATGAATTTTTTAATTTAGAAAATGGAATTAAAATTACTCTTATCGAATTTAATAACAACTTATCTTCGTTAGAAATTGAAAAAAAAGGAGCTTCACTCAATGAGTTTTTAAAAAAAAACAAAATGCTAAATAATTTCTTTTTATTAGAAAATTTAGATCTATTTAAAAAACAAAAATATATTTTTTTTATAAAGTTTTTACATGGTTTATTATTAAAATCTTATGAATTTAATAAATATAAAACTTCAAAAAATTCTAAACAAATAGTTGTTTTAAACATTCCATTAAAAATTAAGGAATTTTTAAAGAAAAGATTTAATAGATATGATGCTTTGCTAGAAGGAATCAAATTGACAAGGGATCTAGTTTCAGAGCCTGGAAATGTTTTGCATCCTGATGAATATGCAAAAAGATTAAATTTATTAAAAAAAGATGGTCTTAAAGTAAATATTCTTGATGAAAAGAAACTAAAAAAACTTGGTATGAATACTTTGCTTGGTGTAGGTCAAGGAAGCACTAGAGGATCTTACTTAGTTACGATTGAATGGAATGGACTTAAAAATAATTCTAAACCTTTAGCTTTCGTTGGTAAAGGAGTTTGTTTTGATACAGGTGGAATATCATTAAAGCCAGCAAAATTTATGGAAGATATGACCTATGATATGGCAGGTTCAGCTGTGGTGGTTGGACTAATGAAAAGTTTAGCTTTGAGAAAAGCAAAAATAAATGCAGTTGGTGTAGTAGGGCTTGTTGAAAATATGCCTGGTGGCAATGCTCAAAGACCAGGTGACATAGTTAAGTCTTATAGTGGCAAAACAGTGGAAATTTTAAATACGGACGCTGAGGGAAGATTAGTACTTGCAGATGCACTTACATATACAGAGGAAAAATATAAACCAAAGTTTATGGTCGATTTAGCTACTTTAACTGGAGCAATAATTGTTTCATTAGGATCTGAATACGCAGGTTTATTTTCAAATGATGATAAATTATCGAAACAACTAATTAATGCTGGAAAAGATGTTGAGGAAAAAGTGTGGAGAATGCCTTTAAATGAAAATTTTGATAAGCTTATAAATTCAAAAAAAGCAGATATGCAAAACATTAATTATGTAGGAGGTGCAGGATCAATAACAGCTGCACAATTTTTACAAAGATTCATTTTAAACAAAACACCGTGGGCACACCTTGATATTGCTGGAATGGCTTTTTCAAAATATGGTGGAGCTTTGAATTCAGGTGGTGCAACTGGATTTGGTGTAAGATTATTAAATCAACTAATAGAGGATAATTATGAGTAACATGGAACAAACACTTTCAATTATTAAACCAGATGCAGTAGAGCGAAATTTAGAAAATGAAATAAAAGAAATGTTCAAAAAAAATGAATTTAAGATTATAGGAGAAAAAAAAATTCAAATAGAAAAATCAGAGGCAGAAAAATTTTATAAAGTACATGAAACAAAGCCATTTTATAACGATTTATGTGCATATTTATCCTCAGGGCCTATTGTTGTTATGATACTTGAAAAAGAAAATGCTGTCCTTGCAAATAGAGAATTGATGGGTGCAACAAATCCAGAAAATGCTGAAGAAGGGACTATAAGAAAAAAATATGGAATATCGATTGACAAAAATTCAGTTCATGGATCAGATAGCTTAGAGAATGCAAAAATAGAAATTGATTTTTTCTTTAAAGACTAGACAAGACTTTTTTTAAAGCCTTAGGATATAAAAAGTGTTCTTGTTTTAATATCCTTTTAGCAAGTTGATTACTAGTATCATTTTTTAAAATTCTAACTTTTTTTTGTAAAATAATTTTTCCAGCGTCTAATTTAGAATTAACATAGTGAACTGTACATCCCGAATATTTTTCTTTATTACTTATTACTTTTTGATGAGTATTAAGTCCTTTATATTTTGGCAATAAAGAGGGATGGATATTAATTATTTTTCCTTTAAATTTTTTAATAAAACTTTTCGATAATATTTTCATAAATCCAGCCAAACAAACCAAATCAATTTTATTATTTTTTAGTTCATTAAGAATTTTTTTCTCTGCTTTTGTAGTGTTTAAGTAATTAATGATAACACTTCGAATCTTGAACTTTTTAGCATGTTTGAGACCTTTAATTTTTAGTTTATTTGAAATGACCAAATTAATTCTAAACTTAGATTTTTTTTTCAATGAATGTTTAATTAAGTTTTCTAGATTACTTCCTGTGCCTGATATAAATACAGCAATATTAAATTTTTTAATTCCAATCAATTTTGGCATTAAGTTTAACTTTATTTTTACTTTCAATTATTTTTCCAATGACATACGGTCTGAATTCTGAGGTAAAAAAACGATTAATTTTTTTTAAATTCTTTGGATCAATTATTAAACAAAAACCAACTCCACAATTAAAAGTTTTTAACATTTCTTTGTCTGAAATATTATTTTTTTTTAACCATTTAAAAATTTTCAATGGTTTAATCTTTTGCAAATCAATATTAGCACATAAATTGTTTGGAATTATTCTTTTGATATTATCCGCTAAACCACCACCAGTTATATTTGCACAACCATGCAATAAATTATTTTGTGCTAGATTTAGAATTTCTTCAACATATATCTTGGTCGGTTTAATTAATTCTGATTTTAAAAATAAATCTTTTTTAACATTTATTCTCTTCTTATTTAAAACATATCTTACAAGTGAATAACCATTAGAATGAATACCTGATGATGGTACCGCTATAATTAAATCATTTTTTTTAATTTTTTTTTTGTTTAAAATTTTTTTTGCATCTACAACACCAACTGCAAACCCTGCAATATCAAATTTACCTTTTTCATAAGTACCTGGCATTTCAGCAGTTTCACCCCCAACGAGTTCACAGTCAGATATTTCACAACCTTTGATTATTCCCTTGAGAATAGACTTAAGTTTTTTTAGGTCAATTTTATTTATTGAAATATAGTCTAAGAATAAAATAGGTTTAGCTCCTTGCACAATTAAGTCGTTTACACTCATTGCTACAAGATCAATTCCTATTGTATCAAATTTGTTAAGTAAATTAGCGATTTCAATTTTAGTTCCGACCCCATCAGTACAAGCAACGATTTTAGGTACTTTTATATTTTTTGGTAGGTTAGAAATTGAGCCAAATCCACCGATATTGTTTAACTTTTTATTGCCTCTTTTTTTTGCTGATATCTTTGATATGAAATTAACAAATTTATCAGCCGCACCAATATTGACGCCGCTTTTTTTATAGGTAAAGAGTTTTTTATTCATTAGAATATTAATTTAAATAACTATGTACAATTTGAGGCACTTATATATTTTTTTTTTAATTCTAGCTCTAAATTTATCTTTTTTTTCCACAACATCAGTAAAAGCAAAAGCTTTTTTAATAGATGAAATAGAAATTTCAGAAAAATTAGAGAATAATTTCAATAAAGATTTACTGATAAACAGAGGATTTGAAAAGGCATTCAAAGAGTTAATGAGTAAATTAATACAATCTAAGCATTTAGATAAAACAAATAATATTAGCTTAAATCAAATAAAAAGTATGATTGAAACTTTTTCAATTAAAGAAGAAAAATTTATTAACAAAACATATAATCTTAATTTAGGAGTTTCATTTAATAAAAAAAAAATTTTTAAGTATCTAGAGTCAAAAAATATATTCCCCGCTCAAATAATGATAGAAAAGTTTTTATTTATGCCTATCATAATAGATGAATCTAATACAGATCTTTTAATATTTTCAAATAATCCAATTTATAAAAATTGGAAAAAAAAAATAAAAAAAATTATTTGATAGATTATATTTTACCTTCTGAAGACTTAGAAGATTTGAATTTGATTAAAGATAATTATTTAGAACTAGAAAATTATGATTTTGAAAAGATTATTGAAAAATATTTTTTAGAAAATTCAATTATCGCATTATTTTTTAAAGATAAAAATCAAATTAAAGTTCTTTCAAAAATAAATATTAAGAATAATAAAGTGATAAAAAGCCATTCGTTTGAAAATATTAATTTTCAAAATATGAAAAATTTAGAACAATTAATTGATAATCTCAAAATTATTTACGATGATTTCTGGAAAGAAAATAATTTAATTAACACATCAATTAAACTTCCCTTATTGATACAAGTAAGTAATAAAAATTATGAAATAACATCTAAATTTGAGGAAACACTAAATAATATTGATTTAATCAGTTATTATTCAATAAGTAAGTTTAATAAAGACTCAATTTTTTATGAAGTAATTTTTAATGGAACACCTAAGAACTTTCTAAATATAATGACAAACAAAAACTATAATATCAATACTCAAAAAAAGATTTGGATCTTGGAATGACAAATTTAAATCAATTAATAATCAAATTTGATTACGAGCAAAATTTTAAAGATGATGATTTTTATGTATCAAATAGCAATCAGCATATTTTTAAGTTATTAAATCAATGGCCTAAATGGGGAAAAAATTTTTTAAACATTAATGGGGAGAAATTTTCTGGAAAATCGCACTTAGCTAAAATTTTTATTAAAAAATTCAAAGGTATTAAATTAGAGGCAAATTCTTTAAGTGAAGAAAGTTTAAAAATGGTAAAGCTTCATGAAAATGTAATATTAGAAAATTTGAGTAAACAAATTAATGAAAAGTTATTTTATAGTTTACTTAATATTATTGATTTGGATAATAAATTTATAATAATTACCTCAGAAAAACCTATAGTAGATATTGAATTTGAATTAAGTGATTTAAAATCTAGGGCAAAAAATTTTCTCTTACAAAAAATAGAAAAACCTGATGACGAATTAATGTTTGCATTAATATTAAAAAATTTATCTGATCGTCAAATATCTCTTGATAAGAAATTGATTGATTTTATTATTAAAAGAATTGATAGATCGTATGGCAAAATATTTGATTTCATATATAAAGTTGACGAACTTAGTTTAAAAAAGAAAAAACCAATCGATTTTAAGATTATTAAAGAGGTTTTAGGAGAATAATTGAGCAATAAATACCGTACATATAATTGTAGTGAACTTCGTAAAGAACATGTTGGTAAAGATGTAGTTCTCTCAGGTTGGATCAATAAAAAAAGGGATCATGGTAATTTGTTATTTATTGATCTCAGAGATAATTATGGAATCACTCAATGTATAATTGATAAAGAGAATTCAAATTTTAATGAACTAGAAAAAATGCAACTCGAAACAGTCATTAACATTGATGGTAAAGTTGTTCATAGATCAGATGATACAATTAATAAAGAAATTGAGACTGGGGAAATTGAAGTTGGAATCAATAAATTTAAAGTTCTAGGTACTTGCAAGGAATTACCGTTACCAGTTTTTAGCGATCAAGAATATGCTGAAGATATAAGATTAAAATACAGATTTCTTGATTTGAGAAGAAAAAAAATACATGAAAATATTATTTTAAGATCAAAAGTAATTTCATTTATAAGAAAAGAAATGAACAGGTTTGGATTTTTAGAATTTCAAACCCCGATATTAACTTCATCAAGCCCAGAAGGTGCTAGAGATTTTTTAGTTCCTAGCAGACTAAACCCTGGAAAATTCTATGCACTACCTCAAGCTCCGCAACAATTTAAACAATTAATTATGGTATCCGGATTTGATAAATATTTTCAAATTGCACCATGTTTTAGAGATGAAGATGCCAGAGCAGATAGAAGTCCAGGTGAATTTTATCAATTAGATTTAGAGATGTCTTTTGTTGAACAAGAAGATGTTTTTAATGTTGTTGAAGAATTATTAATAAATACGTTCAAGGAATTTTCACAAAAAAAATTATTATTTAAAAAATTTCCTAGAATTTCTTATGATGAAGCACTTGCGAAATATGGATCTGATAAACCAGATCTTAGAAATCCTCTTATTATTAATGACATTACAGAAATATTTTCGAGGGAGGATGTAAAGTTTGATATTTTTAAAAGACTTGTAAAATCTGGATCAATAGTAAAATGCATTGTTACTAAAGATACGAAAGATAAACCTAGAAGTTTTTTTGATAATATTGATAAGTGGGCTAAGGATCAGGGTGCATCTGGTCTTGCGTACTTTACCTTTGAAAAAGAAAAAGAAGTAATTGGCAAAGGACCAATTGGAAAATTCTTTTCTAAAGAATCTCTAGAAGAAATAATGAGATTAACTGGGGCAAAAATAGGAGATAGTATATTTTTAGCTTGCTCAAAACAAAAAGAACTTGAAAAAATCTTATCTTTAGCAAGAGATAAAATTGCAAAAGATTTAGATTTAATTGATGAAGAAG
>MDSZ01145755.1_pt1 | contig 14706 bp, 14 predicted proteins | sample 811201 | NCBI WGS metagenome assembly MDSZ01 (sample SAMN05326647, study PRJNA326480) | marine metagenome | isolation source: seawater | place: Indian Ocean: North | collected 2010
GCCTCGCCAAAAGAAAAAATCACCCCGTTTTCGGTCTTTGAATCAAGCCACTTTCGGGCCATTCCGGCAAATTGACGGATCGGGGCATTCTTACCGATGCTTCCGCTCCCGGGATGAATCCATAGGTTCCCCCCTTCCTGCCAATGATCACCAAGCCAGGCTTTTTTTTCATATTCCTCAGACCAATCCCAGCGGAGGGTGGAGAACATCGCTTCGCAGGCATGCATTTCCCCCGTTGGACGGGATTGCGGAAAATATGTTTCCCAAGCTCCTCCGGTCTTTAATTCACGTTTCCATTCCTCATCCTGCCAAAAGCTAATCACGTCGGAGCCCGGAAGAATCTGTCCTAACGAGCCCAAGTCGGAATCAATATCTTTTAAGGTAAGGTCATTCGAATAATCGCTGACTAAAGAATGATATGCTCGCCGGGTAAAAAGAATTGCTTCCCCGTATAGCGCAAGCGCATGGCTCAGCAAGGGGATGGTCAAAACAAAATCCCCCAAACCGCCAGACCTGATAACGATTACTCGCCTGCTCATGTCGTCAGTCAGAACGAATCAGCCAATAAATAAGATAACCCTCTTATATTGACGAACGATTTGCCTCTATAAAGGAGCGGATCGCAGGCGACTCGACTTTACACCCATACTTGACCGGAGTTCGCGACAGGAGTTCCTCCAGGATCGGAGAAGTCGGTTTTTCCAAACCTGCATTCTCGTATACCTCAGGAAATTTAGCCGGATGAGCGGTTGCCAGAATCAGATGTTTTTCATCCGGATCCAAATCCTTGAATCCACAAGCCGTATGCGGATCGACCAAATATCCGTATTTTTGACTTACAGATCGAATGATTTGCGGGATTTCAAGATCAGAAACACTGGAACTCGAAAACCCGTCTACGGCAAAATTCTCAAAGCAATATCTGCCTTCTTCGCGAAAACTGTTCATGACCTCACGGACGCGGACGAAATCTCCATCAAGAATAAAAAAAAGCAAGCGCTCGAAGTTCGAGGCCACCTGAATATCCATCGAAGGAGCAAGGCTCGGAATGACTTTCCCTAGGGAATACTCACCCGTATGAAACAAGCGGTGCAAAACGTCGTTTTGATTGGTGGCTACGCGAAAGCCTTTTATCTCGATACCCATTCTGGTAAGCAACCATCCGGCAAAGACATTTCCAAAATTGCCCGTAGGAACCACGAAGGTGGTATCTTCGCGATCCTTGGAACCTAACTGTAGCCAAGCATAAAGATAGTATACGGATTGAGCAAGGATACGGGCCAAGTTGATGGAGTTGACGGCGGAAAGCCCGACTTTTTCACGAAAAGACAAATCGGAAAAAAGTTCCTTAACCGTCCGCTGGGCATCGTCAAAGGTTCCTTCTATAGCCAAAGGAAAAACGTTCGAGGCTCCGGTGCAGGTCATTTGACGCTCCTGCAAAGGAGAAACCTTCCCATCAGGATAAAGTATGAAAACGGTAACGCCGCGCTTCCCGATCAACCCCGATATGGCAGCTGCCCCGGTGTCTCCGGAAGTCGCGCCGAGAATAGTTAGATTTTGCCCCGATCGGGAAATCTGAAGCTCGTAAAGGTTCCCCAAAAGTTGCAAGGCAAAGTCCTTGAAGGCAAGGGTCGGGCCATGGAATAGTTCCATAACCTTGCAATGCTCACTCAAGTCGACGACAGGAGCGATTTGAGGATGAGAAAAGGTCGAGTACGATTGGTGGACCGCCCGTTTCAGAGGGTCTGCCTGCAAATCGGTGGCAAACAGATGAAAGAACTCGAAACACAACTCTGGATAAGCAAGTCCTTCCCACTGGTCGACAAGGGTGCTGAGATCAGGAAAACTTTCGGGCAGATAAAGCCCGCCGTCAGGAGCAAGACCTTGGGCAACCGCCTCGGAAAAGCCAACGGGATCGGATTGACCGCGAGTGCTTACGAAACGCATTTCTCGATCGGCGAGGATTTCGCAAAACCTTGAGCAATTACTTACCCAAGCCAAATGCCCGATGAGCAACGCGGGTTGCTTCGTCCCCAAATTCCGGACTGACGGCAACGGAGATCTTAATCTCGGAGGTACTGATCATAAGCATATTTATACCGGCGTTGGCCAAGGCTTCGAAGAAGGTGGACGCCACCCCGGAATGCGAACGCATGCCAACCCCTACCACGGACACCTTGACAATGTTCGTGCTTCGCCCGAGCTTGCCCCCGGAACCGTCCGAAAGATGTTCCTTCAAAGCCTTTTCAGCACGAAACGCATCCTCGGTCGGCACGGTAAAAGTCAAGTTTGCCTTTCCATTGCGAGCCACGTTCTGAACAATCATGTCCACCACAACTCCAGACTCGGCCATGACCTTGAAAACCGCTGCCGCCGCACCCGGACGATCGGGTAATTCGGTAACGCTCACTCGCACTTGGTTCTTATCTATGGCCACTCCGCTTACCAGGGTGTCCTCCAGGGATTTTACTTTTTTCTTCACTTGGGTTCCGGGTTTGGTGGAAAAGGACGAACGAACTTCAAAAGGTATGTTATGCTTTTGGGCAAATTCAACGGCTCGGGTCTGCATGACCTTCGATCCGCTGCTAGCCAACTCCAGGAGCTCCTCGTAGCTAATGGCAGGGATTTTGCAGGCATTCGGGACGATGCGCGGATCGGCTGTAAAGACACCCGCAACATCGGTAAAGATCTGACAGGACTTTGCCTTCAAGGCACCCGCAATTGCGATCGCGCTCAAATCAGATCCTCCCCGACCGAAAGTGGTCAGATCTCCGCTATCATTGACCCCTTGAAATCCAGCAACTACGACAACGTTCCCCGCACGGAGTTGCTTGCGGACAGCATTCGCCTTAACCTCTCGAATACGAGCTTTCGAATGCAAGCCATCGGTTATGAAGCCCGCTTGCCAACCGGTTCGAGATACAGCAGGAACGCCCAGAGAATCAAGAGCCATGGCAAGAAGCGCTATGGTTTCCTGCTCGCCGCAAGTCATCAGAACGTCCATTTCGCGATCCGATGGATTCTTGCGGATTGCCTTGGCTCTCTCAATTAATTCGTTAGTGACCCCTGCCCTCGCGGAAACGACCACTACGACCTTATGTCCTGCAGCCCAAGTCTTCTTGACCCGTCGGGCCACCCGCTTGATGCAACTGATGTCAGCAACGGAAGTTCCGCCGTATTTCTGGACTATTAGGTTCATTCCTTTTCGAATCCGTTCGGATCAAACATTCTAAAGAGCACCGGAGATTGCTTAATTCCAGGCAATTGCTTGAGCGCCTTGATGGCAAGTTCTATACTGTGCTCGTTTGTTTCGTGAGTGGTCAGGATGATGCTGGCCGAGGAATCTTCTCCCTGTGGAGTTTGGGAAACCGTTGCCAAACTTACCTCATGCTCTGACAAGCACTCGGCAATCTTAGCCAACTGACCCGGTCTGTCATCTACGTACAAACGCAAATAAAAACGGCCAAGCACTTCCCTTGCCGTAGCAGCCGTACATTCGTCCGGAGTGACGTGCAGCAACTTGGGTTGGGAGGTCATGCCCTTCATTGCCTTCACCACGTCAACAATGTCACTGACCACGGAACCTGCAGTGGGATCCTGTCCGGCACCCCGCCCGGTAAGAACGACCGTACCTACTACCGTACCCGTAAGACTAACTCCATTGTAAACTCCGTCAGTCCTCGCGATAATCTCACCAATCGGAACCAAAGCTGGATAAACACCCACTGAAATGTGATTGTTCTCGAAATTCCTGCGGATCACTCCAATCAACTTTATCTTGCAGCCAAGCTTGCGGGCAGCCGAAAGATCCGCATTGGAAATTTCTCTGATTCCCTCCACGGTGATATCCTCCAGGTTAATCCACATGCCATGTGCCAAGTAGGACAGGATTACCGCTTTGTGAGCAGCATCCACTCCATCCAGGTCCAAAGATTCGTCCGCCTCGACATAACCAAGATCCCGAGCATCCGAAAGCACCTCGTCAAAACTTGCGCCTTCTTTTTCCATGCGGGTAAGAATATAATTCGAGGTGCCGTTAAGAATTCCGTAAATGAGTGGGAATTCGTTGGCAACCAAGCTCTCGCGCAAAACCTTGATGATCGGAATTCCTCCTGCGACGCTGGCTTCGAATGCATATCGGACACCCGCATTCTCAGCTGCTGAAAAAAGCTCTTCGCCATGTTCGCAAATCAAGGCCTTGTTGGCGGTAACGACGGATTTTCCATTTTCAAAAGCTCGGAGAGTCAGGTTTTTCGCTTCCTCGATTCCTCCGATCAGCTCACAAATCAAATCGATCTCCGGATCTTCGACAATGGAGAGTGAGTCCTCGGTCAATTGATCCGCTCCAATCGAAACCTTTCGCTCTTTTGATAAATCACGGACGGAGGCGCGAGTTGGAATCACCTCTACGCCGAGGATTTTCTTCAAGGATTGGGCGTTCTCCACTAGATGCTTCCAAGTCCCTTGTCCAACCGTTCCAAAACCGAGAATTCCAACCCTGATTGTTTGTAATTCGCTCATCTTCTTTTCTCGCTCTCTTTCTTTCGGTCAAATCGATTCTCCGTGCCATCCCTCAGGCGGGAAAGATTGGATCGGTGACGCCAAATGATCCATGCCATTACGACAAAAGCCAAAAACACCACGCCTCCATGCCGCCCGTTCTCATCGCTTGCCCAATACATGACCAAGGCGCAAATAGGCAGGCTCAACCCAAAGCAGATCGAGGCCACCGCAACATAACGGGTTGAATAAAAAATCAGGGCCCACGTGACCAATCCAAGGACTAGGCATTCCGGCATCACGCCAAGCAAGCCCCCCATGGCCGTCGCCACGCCCTTTCCTCCTCGGAAACCCGTAAACAAAGGATAGGTATGCCCGAGGACGGCAGCTGGCAAACCCCATAAACCCAAGACAGGATCACCTGAAAAAGAAAAGACGGGAATCAAGAACCAATAGGTTGCCAGAAAACCCTTGAGAAAATCCAAAACGAAAACCGTATACCCGGCAGGCTTCCCTATTTCCCGCAAAACGTTGGTCGCTCCGGGGTTCCCGCTGCCAACCGAATATATATCCACACCAAACCGCTTCGATACCAAGACTCCGAAGGGAATCGAGCCCAACAAGTAACCGATCAAAGCGACGCCAATGGTTTCTACGGATAACATGGGGGGATGAAGGTATAAAAAAACGGGCTTTTGCTAGCCTTGTCTGGAAATACGGGCCTCGTGAATGTCGGGGTCTTCGACCAATGTCTGCAGAGCATCGTCTGCAGGCTCATGATCAAGCTCACAAATAGTCAAGGCCCACTGCCCTTCCTCAGCACGGCTGAGTGACATATTCGCGATGTTTACCCCGCAATCACCGAGAATCGTGCCCAACTTTCCAACGATCCCAGGCTTGTCCACGTTTCGGACCACAAGAAGTACGTCAACGGGTCGAACCTCTATGGCCTGACCGTCAACCTCAACGATACGCGGATCATTGCTCTTTCCAAGAAGAGTCCCCCTTACGGTTTGCTCCTGTCCCTCGCTTGAAACGGTTTTGACCTCAATCAGTTCGCTATAATCAACCGAGTCCGATGACATGATCGTCTCGACTTTAATTCCCAATGCCTTGATTTTATGAGGGGCGTTGACGTCGTTAATTCCTTCGTCACCCGCAATTCCTGCAAGCCATCCCTTCTGGACCGCCCGAGTCAAGGGGACGGCGTCAAAGTCGACGATTCCACCCCAAAAAGTAATGTGTATGGATGAAACCGAACCTTTGGCGGCTTGTCGGGCAAAGCTGCCCAATCTTTGGCAAAGATCGAGATAAGGACTGAGCACTTGAAGATCCTTGGGGTCGATCGAAGGCATGTTGATGGCGTTTCTAATCCGCCCGCCTTGCAAAACTTCGGCCACGGCCTCTGCAATTTCAACCCCCACGCTTTCCTGAGCTTCCGCAGTGGAAGCTCCTAAATGAGGAGTGAGGTTGAGGTTTTCGATTTTTCGAAATTCGTGATCTTCGGGAAGCGGTTCCTGTTCGTAAACGTCCAGGCCCGCAACGGCAACTTTTCCGCTTTTGAGAGCCTCCACAAGTGCGGATTCCTTTATTATCCCTCCCCGGGCGCAATTGAACACCCGGACCCCGTCCTTCATTTTGGCAAACGCTTCCTCATCCACAATGTTTTTCGTCTCCTCGGTCATGGGCATGTGGACGGTCAGGTAATCCGCTCGGGAAAAGGCCGTTTCGAGATCTACCTTTTCAACCTCCATTTCCTTGGCCCGGTCTTCCGTCAGGTAAGGGTCATAGGCAATGACTTCCATTTCGAAAGCCTTGGCCCGTTTGGCCACCTCGGCTCCAATGCGACCGAAACCCAAAACTACCAAGGTCTTGGCCCTCAACTCCGATCCCTTGAGTTCCTTGCGCTCCCATTTTCCCTCACGCATGCCGGTGGCGCCTCTGACAATCGGACGGGTACCGCACATCATGTGAGTAAAAGTCAATTCGGCAGTTGCAATGGTATTTCCACCAGGGGTGTTCATCACGATGACCCCTTTCTCCGTAGCGGCTTCGATATCAATGTTGTCAACGCCCACGCCGGCACGCCCAACAACCTTCAGTTCCGTAGCCACCTCGAGCACATCCTTGGTCACCTTGGTGTCACTACGAACGATTATGGCTGATGCGTCCTTAGCCAAATCCAACACCTCTTCGGGAGAAGAGCCATATGCTTCGACTACTTCGAAATCAGCTTGATTTTGCAAAAATTCAACTCCCAAAGGAGAGATGCGGTCTGCAACGAGAATCTTCATTGTATTTTGAGGAAAAGGGTACGATTATGTCAAATTAGACCCAAAAGGCAACGCGGAAAGAACTTGGCAATTTATGGCTTCACCAATGATCAAGACAATGGCATGATCTCAAATCGTCATGTTTGAATCACTTACAGATAAATTAAGCCGGACGCTCCGAAACCTGCGGGGCGTGGGCAAGCTTACGGAGGAAAACGTAAGCGAGGCATTGGGCGAAGTTCGAAAAGCTCTGCTTTCCGCAGACGTACATTTTCGCACGGCTCGTGAATTCATTGACGAAGTCAAGGGCGCGTGCCTGGGGCAGGAAGTATTGAAATCCGTCTCACCCGGTCAGCAGGTCATTAAGATCATTCATGACGAACTGGTGAAACTGCTCGGCGAAGGCACGACCCAGTTGCGCGAAGACCGTCCGCTGCGCATTCTGATGGTTGGTCTGCACGGTGCGGGCAAGACCACAACGAGTGCAAAGCTAGCCAAACGGTTGGCCAAGGATGGACGCGCTCCCATGCTCGTTGCCTGCGACGTCTACCGTCCTGCGGCGATTGATCAACTTGAGATTCTTGCCCAGCAAGAAGAATTCCCGTGTTATCTCGACCGTGAGAGCAAGGATGTCCCGGCCATTGCCCGCGCAGGCTGGGAGAAATCGAAGGAAAATGGATCGGACGTCATTATTTTCGACACGGCCGGCAGGTTGCAAATCGATGACGAACTCGTACACGAGCTTGAGTTACTGAAGAAAGAGGTCGACCCGCATGAAGTCCTTTTGGTCGCGGATGCGGCACTTGGCCAAGAAGCGGTAAACGTGGCCAAGACTTTCCACGAACGACTGTCTCTTACGGGCATCGTCTTGACAAAAGTTGATGGAGATGCCCGGGGGGGTGCCGCCCTCTCCATGAAAAAAGTAACCGGCGCCCCCATTAAATTCATGGGCATCGGTGAAAAAATCGACGAGTTCGAAGTTTTTCATCCCGATCGACTGGCTTCTAGAATGCTTGGAATGGGTGACGTCGTCTCCCTTGTTGAAAAGGCTCAGGAAAACCTCGACCAAGAGGAATCGATGCGGATGGCCGAAAAGATGCTCAAAGCCGAATTCGACTTTGAGGACTTTCTCACCCAGATGAAGCAGATGAAAAAATTGGGTTCCATGGGATCCATAGCGAAAATGTTGCCGGGCATGAATAACGTCGAAATCGGAGACAAGGAGGAAAGCGCAATCGGGCGACACGAAGCGATCATCCTCTCAATGACGAAGGAAGAACGACGATTGCCCAGAATCCTCGGGGGTTCGCGGAGGAAAAGAATTGCCGATGGAGCCGGTGTTCAGATCAAGGACGTAAACCAATTGATCAAGCAATTCTCTCAGATGCAAAAGATGATGAAGAAGATGAAAGGCGGAAAGATGAAGCAAATGATGGGTGCATTGGGAGGTGGAGGCATGCCCGACATGGGTGATATGGACCCCAAGGAATTGGCCAAACTGGCCAAACAATTCAAGGGATAACCCCTCACGGGCTTATTGATCTATAGAACCTTGCACGCGCTTCATGAAAGCGTTCAAAGCCTCTTTTCGGTCAACCCCATCATCCCGAACCATTTTTTCCACCTCAAGGGCACCATACAAATTAGAAAGCATTTCGCCAATCACGTCCACTTCCTGATCTCCAAGCCCATCATATTCGGTTAGGTGCTCGAGAACCTCGATCGCTTCCGCGACAAAATCCTCGTCATTGGCTTGGACAAAGGCGCAGAGGTGCTTAATCAGAGGCAACTTCATCAACAAACTCCTTCAACACCTCCGCCTTGTTTGTCTGGACTTGATTAACAAGCGCTCCATCCTTGAAAGCGGCGAAAGTCGGCAGGTTGTCAACCTCCGCCAATTTACGCGAATCCGGAAATTTTTCGGCATCGACGATAACAAAACTCACCTTCTCGAACTCTCCTGACATCTTGCGAAACTTAGGTTTCATGATTCGGCAATTGCCGCACCAACCAGCCGAGTACTGAACCAAAACACGGCTCTCTCGGGCAACCAATTCCCCCAAATTGTCTTCAGTCAGCTCCTGAAGCATCTCTCAGGTCCCCTTAATGAGAACTGAGGTAGGACTGAACACCTTCGCGGTTTGCGTTCATTGCATCCTTGCCCTCTTCCCAGTTGGCGGGGCAGACTTCGCCTTTTTCCTGGACGTGAGTGAAGGCATCGATGATACGCAAATATTCTGCAACGTTTCGTCCGATGGGCATATGATTAATACCTTCGTGAAAGACCATACCCTCTTCGTCGATAAGAAAAGTCGCTCGGTAAGGTACGCTGTCACCGTCTACCAAAAGCGCACCCGTTTCCTCATCCACTCTCTCGTTCGTCTCGTCAAGAATGCCTAGGATGTTTGCCAGGTTACGATTGCTGTCAGCAAGAAGTGAATAGGTGACCCCTTCGATCCCGCCACCGTCCTTCGGGGTGTTAAGCCAAGCGAAATGAACTTCCGCAGTATCACAGGAAGCTCCGATTACCAGCGTATTCCTCTTTTCGAATTCACCCAAAGCTTCCTGAAAGGCATGCAGCTCGGTCGGACAAACGAAAGTAAAATCCTTAGGGTACCAAAAAAGCAGAATCTTCTTTTTCTCGCTCACTGCCTTGTCGAAAACGTTCAAGGGAAAGGTATCCCCCATTTCATTCATTGCATTAACGGTAAGATCGGGAAATTTTTTTCCAACGGAAGTCATGATATATAAGTAATTTGGAGTTATGGATTGGAGTTTGGTAAGATAAGCAAAAAAAGAATTACTAACCGAATTAAAACGTAGGGCAATCTGCTAATGCCTCAAACACGTTCGCGCAAGATGGAAAATGCCTTCTGCATTTTCGAATAATCCTTTATTCCCGGATCACTTTCGATTCCGCTGTTCAGATCAATATGATGCGCAGAAGTTTCGGTTAGCGCGCCTGAGAGGTTTTCCGGGCTCAGTCCACCAGCAAGAACCCATTTTTTAGCAGGAAATCTTGTTTTCAACCTTTCGAAAGCGTCCCAATCCGCAATTTCCCCCGTTCCTCCGAATTTGTCAGCGCAATAGGCATCCTGCAGAAATGTTTCACCATAAGGCAAAAACTGTTCGGGAAAAGACTCCGACGGATGAACCCTAGGAGCGAGCCATAGTCTTTCGGCGCCGACTGTTTCACTCCATTCGGAAACACGCTCAGGGTCGGTGGAACTAGGAAAGTGCAATTGAAAGAAATCAAAGCCTAGTTTGTGAATTTCCATTAGGCGCGAAGGGTCGGGGTCTACGTCAACGGCCACCGATCGAGTCTTGCCTGGATCAAGTTCACTCCACATTCCCCTCGCATCTTCAGGATCAATACAACGCGGCGAACCTTCGAAAAGAATGAATCCGAGGTAGGAGGCTCCGAGCGATATCGCATTGCGCCCGTCCTCCGGTCGGGTCACCCCGCAGACCTTGACTTCAGGAACGACCATGCTCATGAACTCCGGCCAAATTTCGCTACCAGGGAATCGACCATTGCCTCAAGACTTGGGGTTTGCGCTTCGATTCCAACCGTTAATCCGTTTTCCACGAGCGTGGCAGACGTTTGCGACCCCATGCTACAAAGCAGGGGTTCACTGGCACCCTCTTCCAAAACCAAATCCTCCTCCTGCTCGACGTAAGAAAGGGCGGCTGAGGAACTGTTAAAGACAATGGCATCAGCTCCTTTCTCCTTGAACGCCGGCAAGTCGGCTGACTCCGAAACGTCCGCAAAATCCGTCGAATACACAGACAGGGTATCAACGATTGCATGCCCTATCGATTGCAACAAGTTTACCAGAATTTCACGATTGCGATTTCCGGTGATGACCAAAACGTTCGCGCTGTCGAGCGATTCAGTGGCAACAAGGGATTGAGCAAGATCCTCGGCAGTTGAAACGATGGGGATCAACTCTACCTCGATATTGAAGCCCCTGACAACCTCGGCCGTAGTCTCCCCAACACAGGCAACCCGCATCGGTCCGAAGCTCCGAATGTCACCAAAGGCACGGAAGAAAAGGTTGAAGAATTCGCGAGCCCCGTTCGCACTCGTGAAGACGATCCACTCGTATGTGGCAATTCCTGCAAAAGCTTCTGCGACAAGTTTGCGGTCTTCGGTTGGAAGTATCCTGATCAAAGGCAATTCCAAGACTTCCGCTCCTTTGTCTTCCAGCATTTTCTTCAGCCGGCTGTTCTGGTCGACCGGGCGGGTAACGACAAAACGACGGCCGAAAAGCGGACGGTCCTCGAACCATTCCTCCGACCCGGCAAGCCCGACCGCATTTCCGACGAAAATAATTGCCGGTGACTCCATGCCTTCCGCTTGAGCTAATTCAGGAAGTTGTTCGAGAGGACCAAGGACTTTGGTTTGGGATGGCAAAGTTCCATTGCTGACAATCGCGGCAGGCTTGGTCGCCGGTAGCCCTCCGGCAATCAACTTGTCTACGATTTCTGCCAGCTTGCTCATACCCATGTATACGCAAAGAGTACCGCCCGCAGCGGCAAACTTACCGAAATCGATGCGGAGGGCTTCCTTCTCTATGTCCTCATGACCGGTAAGGAAGGAAATCGAAGAACCGTATTCCCGGTGAGTTAACGGAATACCGGCGTAGGCCGCGCAACCAAGGGCGGCAGTCACGCCGGGTACGACCTCGTAACTTATACCCGCCTCGTCAAGAACGGTCATCTCCTCGGCGCATCGGCCAAATACAAAAGGATCTCCTCCCTTCAAGCGAACCACAAGCTTGCCTGACCGGGCTTTCTCGACAAGGGTCTGACATATCATCTCCTGCTCAACGGCATGCCGTCCGGGTTTCTTGCCCACGTCGATTTGCTCACACCCTTTTGCAGTTTTCTTCAAAAAATCGCGGTTAACCAAATTATCATAAACCAAAACGTCACAATTTTCGACAAGACCGAGGGCTTTCGTGGTTATAAGACCAGGGTCTCCGGGACCCGCCCCTACGAGATATACTTTGCCTAGGGCGCTCATTCTTGACCGAGGGCGCAGAGCGCTTTCTCCAAAGCGGATGTTCGAGACATTCCCGAAAGATCATGTTCAGAATGCTTTTGTTGATGAAAAATATAGAGGATATCTCCTTCGCGATGAACACCAACGGCAACCTGGCAACCACCTCCCATGGTTGCCAAAACGGCGCGTTCGAAATCAACTGCTGATGCGGTAATCGCATCGCAAGCAGCACCATATCGCTGAACATCGTCTTCCCGGACCTGCAAGGCAATCGCAGCCTGCCCCGGGGCAGGCACCATCTCGCGCACCGGAAGAGGCTCAAAGCGCAAACCCGGAAATTCGGAGATTCCCAGACGACGGAGTCCCGCCGAGGCAAGAACGGTTGCATCCGCCTCATGATCAACGGAAATCTTGCGCAGACGCGTCCCTACGTTCCCCCTGATTTCCTTCATTTCAACATCAGGCCAATGCGTCGCAAGCAATTGAGCCCGTCGACGCGGGCTTCCCGTTGCAATTACCTTCGGGCAAACGACGTCGTCACGGATTACGAGGACGTCCCGGGGGTCCTCCCGCGGAAGGTATCCGGCCAAAACCAGTCCCTTGGGCATTTCGGTCGGCAGATCCTTGGCGCTATGCACGGCCACGTCGGCATGACCTTCCAATAACGCCACCTCCAACTCCTTGGTAAAGAGCCCCTTGCCTCCCTCCTGTTCGAGCGACCATTCGAGTCGTTGATCACCCGTAGTCGAAAGAGGCAGAGACTCAACCCGGCCACCTAGTTTTTCCATAAGAGCGGAAGAAGCCAATTCCGCTTGCTTGAGAGCAAGCGGACTCTTGCGAGTCGCAATAATGACTTGGGGAGAGGAATCTGTCATGGCTTGAAAACGAAGGCGCGGAAAAGGAGAACCTTTCCCGCGCCTTTTAAAATTTATAAATATGTAAAAATCAACCGTACGCAGCTTGGGCTCCCTTGATGTTCTTTTTGGGAATCCAAGGCATAAGGGAGCGGAGGTGGCGACCCGTAACTTCAATCGGGTGTTTTTCACCATCCTCCAATAGTTTGTTGTACTTGGGAAGACCGGCTTGGTATTCCTTGACCCATTCCCGGGCAAATTTTCCAGACTGAATCTCCTTGAGAATCGATTTCATGGACTTTTTGACATTACCGTTGATTACTCGGGGCCCACGGGTTACGTCACCGTACTTGGCCGTTTCGGAAACTGAAAAGCGCATGCCGGCAACACCCGACTCAATCATCAAATCGACGATGAGCTTAAGCTCGTGCAAGCATTCGAAATAGGCCATTTCCGGAGCGTAGCCAGCTTCGACCAAAGTCTCAAACCCTGCCTCGACCAAAGCGGAGGCTCCACCACAGAGGACAGCCTGTTCGCCAAACAAATCCGTTTCGGTTTCCTCCTTGAAGGAGGTTTGCAAGATACCTGCCCGACCGGCGCCGATGCCTGCAGCCCAGGCAAGGGCGATTTTCTTCGAGTCTTTGGAAGATCCCTTGAGCACGGCGATCAGGGAGGGAACGCCTTTGCCCTCCTTGTACTGGGAACGAACAATGTGACCAGGCCCCTTGGGAGCGACCATGATCACGCTGACACCGCGGGGGGGCTTGATCAATCCAAAGTGGATGGCAAACCCGTGAGTGAAAAGCAGGGTTTTGCCCTTGGAAAGGTTGGGTTTGATCTCCTTCTCGTACACCTCGGCTTGCTTCATGTCGGGAACGCCGATCATGATGACGTCAGCTTTCTGGACGGCCTCGGCCACTTCCATAACCTCGAAGCCGTGTCTCTTGGCCACACGAACGGACTTACTTCCCTTGTAAAGCCCAATGATGACCTTGCATCCGCTATCTTTGAGGTTCAAGGCATGTGCGTGACCTTGGGAGCCGTATCCAATAACGGCGAGCGTTTTCTTTTTAATTGGCGTAATTTTCGCCTCTTTTTGGGTGTATACTTTCGCGGGCATGGCCGTTTTGTATTTTTTGGTTGTTTGAGTTTGTGAAAAAAGCTGTTTCAGTCGTCAAGCATTCCCCGGCGAAGGGAAACCGTGCCCGTTCGGGCCAATTCGGAAATGCCGAAGGTTTCGATAAGGGAAAGAAAGGCCCTTATCTTATTCTCGTTCCCCGTAACCTCGACGATCAGGCTAGTTGGGGCGACGTCGATGATCTTGCCCCGGAAAACGTCGCAGATTTGGGTAACTTCGGAGCGGGTTTCGGAATCGGCCTGAATTTTGACCAGAACCAGCTCCCTCCCGACCCCTTCCTCACCGACAAAATTACAAACCTCGATAACGTCGATCAACTTATCCAACTGCTTGATGCATTGGTCGAGCGCCTTTTCATCACCGTTCAAGGTTACGGTAATGCGAGAACGTCCATCCACATGGGTTGGTCCTACGTTAAGGGTATCTATATTGAAACCCCGACCGCTGAAAAGTCCGGCAATGCGGGCCAACACGCCGAATTTGTTTTCGACAAGGACTGAGATGACGTGACGCATGGAAATTCTTTGAGAGGTAAATGGTGGACGGCACAGGACTCGAACCTGTGACCTACTGGGTGTAAACCAGTTGCTCTAACCAACTGAGCTAGCCGTCCAGTGATAAATTAGTGAAGAGGGGAATGATAAGGAAAGCCAAGGCGGTGGCAAGCGAGAATCTTTAGTTCCTACTTTACCTCGACCCTTATCTTTTTGGGGCCGAACAAGGGTTTGGGGTAGGATTTGAATTTGGGGGGGGGAGTCGGAGTGGAAGGCCTGGAGACCGGATTGATCCTTTCCTTGGCCTGCGAGCCTGTTGTTCGCGTCCTTCTGGGTCCGAGCCAATAGCTTTGCTTAGGTCCCCCCGAAACACCACCGGCAGGAGCAACGCCCCGCAGGCTTGGGCGACCCAAGTTGTTCTCGGCGGAGGGAGCCGGCA
>MDSZ01239846.1_pt1 | contig 14706 bp, 12 predicted proteins | sample 811201 | NCBI WGS metagenome assembly MDSZ01 (sample SAMN05326647, study PRJNA326480) | marine metagenome | isolation source: seawater | place: Indian Ocean: North | collected 2010
TCTTATAAATATAAAAATTTTCAAAATCATAGACTAAATTCCCACAATCGTTATTGTTTTTTATGTCTAAATAATAATATTCTTTAAATTCATCAAAAATATCACAATCTCCTCCATAGAAAGCCTGGAGCATATTAATTCTTTTCCTCCATTCCTCAATATTTGTTATAAAAAATACATTAAATCTATATGCTGCGTAAGTTGGAATTCCAGTTCTAAATTCAATAGAATTTAAATAAGAATTTTTTGACTCTATATCATAATTTGGTAGAAATAATATTTCAGGTTCTAATTCTATTAATTTATTTTCTAACTCCATGCTTTGTGGAATATATTCAACTTTATTATTTATACCTATATTCGAATTATTAATTGTAAGAATAACTAAAAATACTAGTAAGGAATTTTGTAAAAAAGACTTATATCGAAAACTGTAATTATTGTGTTTTAATATTATAAAAATATATGTTAAAAAAAGAATAGAAGTGGTTATTCGAAAAGGATATGCAATTACAAACTTACTAATTGGAAAAATCTTACAAATTGAAACATAGAGCCAGAAAACTGCAAGGCTTTGTAGCACTAATAAATTTAAATTATTTTCAATGCTTAATTTTGATTTTGAAAATTTTAAATTAATTATATAGAGAATAGTTATACCAAGCATAAAAATGAACCCTGGAATCCACTCTGTGTTTATATTAAATAAATTATTACTACCAACGTCAAATGGGTAAAGGTGATGTGGAAGCCTAAAAGAAATCAAGTATTCTAAAAGTTCTTTTGTATAATCTTTTGAATAAAAAGTAAAAAGATTTGATTGCAAAATATAAATCAAAAAAGGTAAACAAAGAATAAAGTAATAAAACCCAACTCTTAATATTTTATAAATTTTAAAATTTTTAATTAATATAAAAATTAGAACCGGAAATGAAACAATTGCTACAGATGCATGTAGAAATATGCTTAATGAATAATAAAAAAAGGCCGGATTAATTTTCTTCTCTAAAGCATATAAAAGAGACGTAAATAAAGATAGGTAGGCAAATATTTTTCCTTCAATAGAACTAAAGAAAAACTCAGCTGCAAAAAAAGTTTGAAAATTTAAAAGTAATAAAAGCAAAAGTAGTGTGTCTCTATTGTCAAAACCAAATATTTCTTTAGACTTTAAGATAATTATTAAGAGCCAGAAACACGAGATAATGTTTAACGACATCTTAATATCTAAATTTAAATTATTAATTAACCTAACTAGGTAGTTAAATAAAACTAAATGACTATCACCAATATAAGAAGAGAATTCAGCATCTGATTTAAGAGATCTTCCTAAATACATTACTTCACCAATTTTTAATTTTCTTGTTAATACATCAGCAAAAATAAAAATTAAGACTGATAAATTCAATACTTCTATATTTTTTGTAAATTTTTCAATATTCAAAGTTGTAATAATTAATACTGAAGTCACAAAGTAATAAATTGTATTTTTATTAATTGAACCTAAATCAAAAATGTTATTGAGAAAGATTAATAATATTAAAACTCCTAGAGCAGGACTAATTGAATTTAATTTATCAACCACTTGGAAATTAAAATAATTTTTCACAATACGATAATACTTATATTTTTATAAGTTAGTATGGTGTTTTACAAGTGAAACAAATAAATAAGAGTAAATAAAAATGGACGCTATCTTACCTGCTGCTGGTTTTGCACTGAGAATGAAGGGGATACCAAAATTTCTTTTACCATCTTCAGTGCATTATGAGTCTTTAATAGAGACTCACATTATTAATCTGAAGAATATATGCGAAAAGATTTGGGTTCCCACAAGACCAGAAATTGTTCAATTACTTGAGGCTTTAGGGTTTATTGACGAAAATATTATTATCTTGCCCTCGATGACTGAAACTATGTCAGAAACTGTTAAAAAGGTTCTTGAGGTTTCAGGTTCTCAAAATTTCTTTTTATGTATGCCAGATACTTTTTTTTATGGTCAAAAACCATATGAATTACTTAATCAGAATCCAGATGTGGCAGATGTAGCATGTTGGAAAATTAGAGGCGAACAAAAAGGTAAGTTGGGGCAAGTAGAACAGAGCGAAGACTACATAACAGATATTAAAGATAAGTCGAAAGATTGCGATTATGAATATTCTTGGGGTGCTTTTACTTTTTCAAGAAAATTAGAAGAATTTATTGACAATAAAGATCCTCATGTTGGATATGCATTAGAAAAGGCTGTAAATAATAACCTGAAAATTTCATATAAAAATATTGAGGGAGAATATTTTGATTGCGGTACTCCAGAAGAATATTTATCTTTGTTAACTAAATTAATTACATAAGGTTAATTTGAATTGAAAGACTTTTACTTATTTGGAAAAGGGGAACTGGCCATATATTGTGCCGAAAAATATTTGTCTAAATACGATAAAAATAACCTAAAAATTATACCTGTAGTGCCTGAACCAAGTTGGTCTAATTCTTTGATTGAATGGTCCAAGAAAAACAAAGTAGAAGTAATTGAGTATGAAAAAATTATAAATTTTAATATAGCCCAAGAATCAATAGGCTTATCTGTGTATTTTGATAAAATTTTTAAACTTTCACTTATAGAAAAATTTTATAGACTTTGCAATATTCATAATTCACCACTTCCTAAATATAGAGGAGTTAACCCAATCAATTGGGCATTAAAAAATGGCGAAAGTTCACATGGTGTAACTCTACATATTATTGATAAGGGTGTTGATACGGGTGACATTCTAGATCAAAAAATTTTTGATATTAACGATAGTATGGAGGTAATTGATGTTTATAACTTATGCATAGAAAATGCAAAGGTATTAATAGATAAGCATTTATTCAATTTGAATAATATTCAACCAACTCCTCAAAACAATGAGGAAATGTCGCTATATACAAAAGCTGATTTTGAGAATCTTGGAAATAGAAAATATTTTAATAGAGAGAATAAAAATAAAGATTAAACATACTTAAGATTCGCTAAAGCAATTATATTCTTTTTTGAATTTTCAAATGTTGTTAATGGTTTTGATTTTTTAGTCTTTAAATAATTTGATAGTTCATGAATCTCGTCATATAGGGGTTCATTGAGTTGATACTTAATTTTCCTACCTGTTTCATTTTTATAAAAATAAGAATTATTAGTATATGATATTTCTTGATTATAAAGAGTCAGGCTTTGATATTTTTTATTATCATCATATACCAATGTTTGCTTAGTGCCAGAAAAAACCATGTATCTTATTTTTTCTGGAGATATCCAGTTTACATTTAAGTACAGATGTAAATTATCTTCATATTTAAATTCTAAATATGAAATATTGTCTGTTGACTTTACATCATTTAAAGAATTACTAGATAATGCTTTGCCTGATTTAGGGTACTTTCCAGTTATAAAACTAACGATTGAAAGATCGTGGGGGGCTAAGTCCCAAATTACATTTTGATCTTTTTGAATTATTCCTAAGTTTGATCTAACTGAAGAAATATATTGAAAATCACCAAATTTATTAGAACTAGTTATTTCTTTAATTTTTTTAACTTTATTTGAATAAATGAATGTTTCATCTGTAAATATTTCAATTTTATATTTTTTTATCAGGTTTTCAATCATCTCTACTTCTCTAACTGAAGTACAAAGAGGTTTAGCAATAAGAAAACTTTTTTGATACTTTGCCAAAGTATTGATAATTTTATAATGCGAACTTGGTGGTGTAGTTACAACAATAACATCGATTTCTCTCATAATTTCAATATTTAATTTGTCTATATTGTCTAGATATATTTCTGAAACATCCCTGTTTTTAGCTTTTTTAATAGAACCACTGTCGTTATCTATAACAATTTTTAAATTTGATAGATTAGATTTGTTAATATTCCTGGCAACATTTGGACCCCAGTAGCCATATCCTATTAATAAATAATTTATTTTTGTCATAATGTTTTAGCCTTTAATATTACATAATCAATACTAATGAATAAAGAAAATATTAGATGTTATATAATTTAATAAGTTAGAAAATTAATTTATGAATCAAATATATTTCGTTATAGGAACTAAAGCACAATTTATTAAATGTAAGCCTGTAATAAATTATCTTGCTGAAGAAAAAAATGTAAATATATTGTTAACAAATCAACATAGTAATTTTTTAATTAATTCTATATCAGAAATTAATCCTAAAGTAGAAATAACTAATTATATAGAAAATAATACTGTATTAGATAGCCTTACAAAGAATTTAGGATGGTTTCTAAAATCAGTTTACAAAATTACCACAGGTAAAACATTAAGACTACAGACTGATTCTTTGATAATAAATCATGGTGATACATTAAGCGCTTTAATTGGACTAGTAATAGCAAAGAAAAATAAATTAAAAAAATTGCATTTAGAGGCTGGATTAAGGTCCGGAAAATATTTAAAACCTTTCCCTGAGGAAATAATTAGAAAAATAGTAAGCTCAAACTCTAATTATCTAGTTGCAGACGGTGCTGAGTCATTTAAGAACATAGATAAATATTTTGAGAATAAACAAAACTTTACAACAACTACAAATACAGCATATGAAAATCTCCAGATTAAAAATAGTGACTTAGATGAAACATCTGAAGAAATAATAATACTAATGCATAGAAGTGAAAATATTTATTCTAAAAATAATTTAAAAAACTTAATTTCTTTTTTAACAAGAATAAAAAACAAAAAAGAAAATTTAAAATTTGTTTGGATAATGCACCCTTCAACTCTTAAACAATTAAAAAAATATAAACTATTCAACAGCCTTGAACCAATAATGAGGGTTCAAGAATTAACAAGCCATGAAAATTTCATTTCAATGTTAATAAAAGCAAAGTTGTTTATAACTGATAGCCTGTCAGCTGAATTTGAAAGTTCAGCACTAAATAAAAAGACAGTTGTTTGGAGGAATTCATTTATAAATAGATACGGTTTAGAATCTTTTTTATATCTTACAAAAGATATGACAATTGAAAATAAGTTAGAGAAAACATTTTCATTACTGGATAAAGAAATTAAAACAAGTCTCAAGACAGCTTTGAGACCTTCTCGCGAATTTTTAGAAATTATTGAAAAAATAGAAAAAGATTTTTGAAAATAAATTTATAGAATTTATGATTTATTTTGTTTTATAACTGAGCCGTCTTCAATGCTTTTTGTAACTATGACTCCACTTGCTAAAACAACATTATTGCCAATTTTTAAAAATGGTTCAATACCAACATTTATTCCAGCCCTTACTAAATTGCCAATTTCAACAATTCCTGAGGTTGAAAAATTTGGACCACAACAAAATGCTTCTCCTAACTTATTATGATGTTCTATTGTCGAATTTGAACTAATAAAAGACATCTCACCAATTTCAGTATCAGGACCTATATGAACATTTGCAAAAATTGTAGTTCCACCACCAATTTTCACATTTGATCCAATTACAGCTGATGGATGAACAAGGGTTGTCAAATTAATTTTATGTTCCTTTAATGTCAAAAATTTAGCTCTAATTTCCGGATTATTTGATATTGCAACTGTTAGGTTTTTTGAATCATACGCTTTTAATGCTTCATTTATATTATCAATATCAGTTCTGCCATAATTTTTTATACCTAAATAATCAAGCTTTGTATTCTCACTATCATCAAAATAACCTTCGGGGTAATACTTATCAGATTCAATAATTAACTCCAATACTTGATAAGCTCCATATCCCCCACCAACTATAAAGATTGGTTCTTTGTTTTCTTTATTTTTTATTTTTTCTTTCCAATTATTTATGTTTTCATCAACAATTTCAATCTCAAACCTCGAAGTTTGATTTTTTGGTGTTAAAAATTTTTTAATATCTGCAACTGTAATTAAATCTATATTTATTAAGTCATCATTAAAGGACTCCAACTCAATCTTGTTCTCTAAAATATACTTTTCTGCTGGTTTGGAAAAATTTAAACTATTATTTGTTTTGATATCTTCTTTTTTATTTGAAATATTTTTATCTTTAAATTCATCGGTATCAGACAAAACTGCAAACGCTGTATCTATATTTATATAATCCCCTGACTGAAATTTAGTAAAGAAATATCCCTCTTTTTCAGAGTAAATTTCAAATACAGCTTTTGCCCCTTCAACTTCAGCTAAAAGGGTATCTACTTTAACAAAATCACCGTTTGACACAAAAATTTTATGTACTAGAAATTCTTCATCAGAAGGTGAGTTTCTCTCTATAAATATTTTCTCTTCACTCATTTGTTTTGTTAATCATTTTAATAAGATCTTCTATATTAATAAGAACTTCTTTTTCACTTCTCCCAGTTGGTATCCAGTCACCAATCTCATTCGAATTATAGTGTTCGATTTTATGTATTTTTAATAACTCTGATATCCAATGATTCGCAATATTTGTATTTAGTATTGATTGGTTAATAATAATTATTTTATTATTTGATTTTTCAAGTAATTTTATAAGTTTTTCATTATTTATATTGGTTATATTAATTGGCGAAAAAATATTTACATAAATCTCAAATTCACTTGCTAGATACTCTAAATTTGAAACAATAAAATCTAATTCTGGACCATAGGCAAATAGAGTTACTGCTGGTTTTCTCTCTTTTGGCTCAATAATTGTAATGAATTCTTCCGTGCTTTCTTTATATTCACCATATATTGGGGGTTTAATATTTTTTGTATAATTTGACTTTGTTTCGACTACCAATAATGGTGCTTTTGTTTCCTTAAAATAATTTAGAATATTTGAATAATGACTATATAAATTTGGTACAAAAATATCAAGATTTGGAAGTCCAAAAAATACACCCTCCATACTTCCTGAATGGGTTGGGCCATATCCATTTCCAGCAAATCCGGCTGTTCTTATAAAAATTGGTAAATCTACCTTGGTACCGTAAATACTTGGAATTTTTGAAATTTGATGGAAAATTTGATCAAAACTTTGTGATAAGAAATCTGCAAACATGACTTCTACAAAAACATAGTCTCCCCTGAGAGCTAAGCCTGTACCGAAACCAGTAAATCCTGACTCACTTATGGGCATTGAGATAACTTGATCAGGATATTTTGTAGAGAGACCCTTGGTTACCTTAAAGGCCCCTCCATAGATTTTTCCACTGTTAAATGGATCATCTTCTATATCTTCACCAATAATTATTGAGTTATTATTTTTTGATAAAAATGATTCTAGCGATTCATTTATGTGATCACTAAATTTAGAACGATTAGAAATCTCTATATTGTGATTTAATTTTTTCTTTTTATTTTCTTTCAAAGGTTTGTAGTAATAATCTTTTGACGATATTAGCTCGTTAAATATTTTCTTTACATAATCTATATACTCTGAATCGTAGCTAAGTTTTCCTTCGGATAATTTTTTATTAAGTATGTCTTTTGATTTTATTTTATCAATATGATTATCTCCTCTATTGTCATCACTCTTGGAATGGGAAGAAAGCCTATTTGTATTTAAATGTATAAATACTGGTTTATCATTTTTCTTATCTACTGCTTTTTCGATGGCATCTTGCATTGAAGTAATTTCGTTGCTGGTACAATGTAAATATTCCAATCCATATCCTTCAGTTATTTTTTTAATATCACCACTAAATGTTCTACTACTTGGGGTTGATTGTGCTACTTTATTATCCTCAAGTACAAATAATATTTTGGAATTATGCAACAAAGCAAGATTAAAAACTTCATAAATATGTCCTGCTCCTAAAGTTCCGTCACCTAAAAACATAACTGATTTATATTTTGTGTTATTTAATAAATTGGAGCTATAGCCAGAAGCTATTCCTGCCTGACCTCCTTGTATTCCATTTGATAAAAAATTGTCATTTCTTAAATGCTGACTCCCTCCAACTCCTCCTGCTATTGCTCCTTCTTTCAAAAGTATTTCGGCAGCCAAACCTTTGAAATCGTTTGTTTTTGCAATATAGTGCCCGTGCCCACGATGATTAGAAAACCAATGGTATTCTTTAGTGAACTCTGAGAGCAAACATGGAAACAACTCCTGACCAATACATGTATGAATTGTCCCGTGAATCTTGCCTTTTTTATACTCCTCAAGCAATCTTTCTTCAAAATATCTTATTTGAAAAGCTTTCTCAAGTACTTTATCTAAGTCGACCACATTCATATACTTATAAATCTTATTAACAATAAATAGATATGACTACTTTTTTTATAATTGCTTTAACTTTATCTATAGAATCAAATTCTGATCATAGGGTATTTAACTTTGTTTTTTATATAGTAAGAGTAACTTTTTATATTTGGTTTTACTTTATCAATAAGTCCAAAACAATTATAACCAAACTGATCTTCATTTAAATTACTTAATTTTTCCTGTATAAATATGGGATGATCTTTAATTTTTTTATTAATTATATGGTTAGGTAACCTTGATTTAACCATATTAAACCATTCTTGAAAAGCTTCTTCTGGAGTCTCTCCTCCTCTATCGTCCCATGATTTAAATTGTCTATACCATGCCCTTGCAAATCGCGCACGGTCTTCAGCTATAATTTCTCTTGTTCTAAAAGTAGTGTCATAATTCCATAAAGGAACATTGACAATCGGGATATTAGATTGATCTAAAATCTCGCTGTTTAATGTTGCTAAACATAAGTCACCCCCGCCATTAAATTTAACTTCTGGATAAGCTTTTTTATTTATTGCTAAAGTATCAAAAGTTTTAAATTCACACCTTTTATAAGAAAAAAATTTAAACTTTGGGAAAACAACTGCTGGATGAGTTTTATATTTATCTAAAGACTCTCTAAGTTTGACTTTATCTTTTTCATGAAAAATCATATCAGTTGGCATATTTATTACCCAGTCCCCTTTTGATTTTTCAAAGCCTTCTTGGAATATCTGACCAATTTTTTCCCATTTGAATTCATATGGCCAATCATTTCCAACTATAACAATTTCATCTGAGAAATTTTCATAACAATCTAAAGCTTCTTTCCAAGGGTCCATTCTTTCCTCAGGATTAGTCATATGAGTAAATATCGAGATTTTCATTTTTTTCCTAAATTAGATCTATCTTTTTTTCTTGTTTTTTCCAGTGAAGAGTTTCCTTATAGAGGTAGCTTGTGTTTTTATATTTAAAAGATAGATGCTTATTGAAGTCAACTCCAAAGACGCGATAGTAGTATTTACTTTTAGGTCGTTCAATAAAGTATTTTTCATTGTATTTATGGTCTATATTTTTCCAATTAATCATTTCGGAATATTGCTTCAAATGGATTTCTTGCAAAGATTTTGTAAAAACACCTGGACCAGTTGTGTTTGCTATGTCATTAGGATGTTTATTTTTTATTATATTTTCGGTTGTATTTTCAATAACTTTTTCAAGAATTGGATGTTCTTTAATAAAAAATAAAGCCCACTGAACAAATAGTTCTGGATTGGTCTCTGCTGTTATTAATGCCTCGTCATCATCATCCAAAAAATCAGAAATTTTTGAATTTATCTGAGAATCTATATCAAGATAGATGCCGCCATTTTTAAATAGTATTAAATATCTCCAAAAATCAACTTTTGCTGTCATTATGTTCAAACTATCAAAAGCCTTATAAATTTCAGTATCATAATTTGACTTAACATAATCTTGAACTTGTTCGTCTGTATAAATTACCTGCTCATAATCAGGATTTTTATTTAACATCCTATTAATATATTTTTCAATCTTAGGATGAAAGTTTTGGGTTTTCCAAGACCTATAAATTATTTTTGGAATCATATATCAATGTTATTATACATATTATTAAAATTTCAATAATTGAATTATTATAGTTAAACTAATTATGTGATTAAACAAGTTGTTCTGTTAGCAAGTTACGCTATTAGAGAATCTAACACTTTCGATAATTTCTTTATGCAATGAGTAATACAAAAAAACTTATCTTTTTTGACCTTGACGGAACTCTCCTAAATATTGAAAACAGGTATTTAAATATGTTCAATGATTTTTGTAAAACTTATGATATTAATAATATTGAACAAAGAGAATTTTGGAAAGAAAAAAGAGAAGGTAAAAGCAATCCAGAAATTTTAATCCAAAAAGGATGTGAAGAAAGTGTTGCTTACGAATTTCATGAAAATTGGGTTACTTCAATAGAGTCGGTTTATTGGTTAGGATTTGATACATTGCAACCTTACGCGGTTGAGCTTCTAGAGTCTTTAAAAAAGAAAAATGTTGATATGTTTCTTTTAACAGCTAGAAACAATAGAGAAAACCTAATTCAACAATTAATAAAAATTGACATTAACAAATACTTTAAAGAGATCATTAACGTTGATACTAATGATACGGTAAATCAAAAAAGAAAGCACTTGGAAACATATTTACCAGAAATTTTTGTAGGTGATTCAGAATTTGATTATTTAGCATCTAAAAGTTTAGATATAAATTTTTATTGTGTAACAAATGGTTTCAGGTCTCATGATTTTTTAAAACAAAAAAAAGTCAAAAAACTTTTTAGTGAGCTTTCAAGTGCTGCCTCTGAAATTTTAGATTCTATTTAATTCTTACATTATGTTGTAATTAGTTTTTAACAATAAATATTGCTCCACCCTAGTAATATTTATTTATGGTTAAACAAGTTGTGCTTCTGGCTGGAGGTAAAGGCACCAGAATGAGGGAGCTTACAGAAACAGTGCCTAAACCAATGGTAGAAATAGGCGGTATCCCTGTATTGAAACATTTAATAAGTATTTTTGAAGTTTTTGATAACTTTGAATTCATTATTTCTAGTGGTTATAAAAGCGAGATAATTGAAAACTATTTTAAAAATACAAAAAATGTAAAAGTAATTAATACAGGTGATGAAACAAATACTGGGGGAAGGGTATACAAATTATCAGACCATCTAGATGAGAACTTTATAGTTACTTACGGAGACGGGCTTGCAAATGTTAATATAAATAATTTGGTTGACTTTCATAAGAACCATGGTGATGTAGCAACAATAACAGTTACTAATCCCGTTTCAAGATTTGGTCTAGTGGATTTTGATGGAAATAATGTTGTTAAAAAATTTATAGAAAAACCAAAATTAGATGGATTTATAAATATTGGATTTTTTGTTTTTAATATAAAAGTTTTAGAGTACTTAAATGATGATTGTATTTTAGAAACTACCCCATTGAGCAATCTTGCAAAAGATTCTGCTCTTCATGCTTTTAAACATTTCGGCTATTTTGAGCCAATGGATACATATAGAGAATATTTACAACTAAATAAATATTGGGAAAGTGGAAACCCACCGTGGCTCAGTTTCGATAAGTAAAATAAAATTATTGTTAAAATCTAAGTAACATGTTTGTACCATTCAATGACCTGTCACGAATTCATAAGCCATTGATAAGTGATTCATTTAAAATTTTCAAACAAATTGTAAATGAGAGTCAATTTGTATTGAATTCCTATGTTAAGCAATTTGAATCTGATTTTGCTAAGTATACTAACCAAAAATACTCAGTTTCATGTTCAAACGGAACAGATGCTATTGAGCTCATTTTAAGAGGTCTAGACATTGGTATTGGGGATGAAGTAATTCTCCCTACAAATTCTTTTATTGCTACTTCAATAGCTGTTTCAAGGTCTGGTGCTACACCCGTATTTGTTGACAATGATGAATATTATTTAATTAATACCAATGAGGTCGCAAAGCTTATTTCAAAAAAAACAAAAGCGATTATAGCAGTAAACCTTTATGGTCAAATGGCAAACCTTATTGAACTCTCTAAATTGGCAAAGGCAAATAATTTATACCTTATTGAAGATGCTGCTCAGTCACATGGTGCTAAAAATAAAAAAAATAAAGATGTTGGTGATTACTCAATTGCGGCAGCTTATAGTTTTTATCCTGGAAAAAATCTTGGAGGCTGGGGTGACGGAGGAGGCGTAACAACTAACTCTAAGAAACTAATGGAAAAAATCACTGCAATGCGTGTTTATGGAAGTGAAAACAAATATTACCACAAATATATTGGATTCAACTCAAGACTCCAGCCATTCCAAGGCATAGTTCTATCAAAGAAACTTGAAAAACTAAATAAGTGGAACTTAGAGAGAAATAAAATAGCATCCCTTTATAGTGAAGCTTTTGCTGATAATCCAAAAATAGTAATTCCTAAAATTTTTGATGAGAACTATCATGTTTGGCATTTATATGTTTTGAGAGTTAAAAATAGAAATAAAGTTATTGAAAAAGCTAAAAAACTTGGCGTTGAGACATCAATACATTACCCCGTTCCAATACATAAACAAATTGCTTATAAAGATCACCCACAACATAATAAAGTATTTTCTAATGCAAATAATTTTGCAAAAGAATTAATTTCTCTTCCTATATTTCCATTAATGAAAAAAAGCGAAATAACAAAAGTAATAAACACAATACTTAAAATAACTAAATAAAATTAATCAAGAAAGGAAAACTATGAACACAGTCTTAGTAGGTGCAGGTTATTGGGGTAAAAATTTCATAAGAATAATGAAAGGCTCTGATAATGTATTTAATTTAAAGTACATTGTTGATACTAAAGAAGAACTTCCTGAGTACACATGTTACAAAAGTATTTCTGAAATTGGAAAAGATATTGAGGAGATAGAATGTGCAGTAATTTGTACACCAACACAAACTCATTCTGAAATAGTAAAGTTTTTCTTAGAGAACAAAATTCATGTATTAGTTGAAAAACCATTAACTACGAGCAAAAAAGAGGCTGAAATGCTCTTTGATGTTGCTAAAAATAATAATGCAACTCTTCTTACAGATCATACTTTTTTATATAACTCATCAATTAAATATTTAAAGAACTTAATTGAAAATAACGAACTAGGAGATATTTTACATTGTAGTTTTGAAAGAACAAATCTAGGACCTATTAGGACTGATGTTAGCTGTCTATGGGACTTGGCTACTCATGATGTCTCTATAGTTAATGCATTAATAGACGATAATTTAAAACATGTTGATGCCGGTGGGTTTAGTAAAAATAAAAATGGTATACAAGATGTAGTAAATTTTTCATTAGGATACGATACTTGTTTTGTCTCAGTCCTTGCTAGCTGGCTACATCCGGAGAAATCTAGAAAAATTAAAATTGTGGGATCAAAAAAAATGGTTATTTTTGATGATCTAAATATAAACGAACCAATAAAAATATATGATAAAAAGATTGAGGACATAAGCTCTAAAGTAACAAACTATGGATCCATTTTCTCTTTTTCAATTGGTGACGTACTCATTCCATTTATAGAATTGGACGAACCATTAACTCAGGTTATAAGCGATTTTGAAAGCAGGATATTAAAAAATGAGCCTAAAAACTTACTTAATACTGAAGAGCTAACTATAAATACTATTTCAATTTTAGAAAAGGTTGAAAATTTAATTAATTAAGCCTTCTAAATTTTTTTTACCTTTGATATATAATTTATAAATGAAGAATTTAAAGCCTTCTTTTACTTATTCTATTACAGCCTTTATAAGCATATTTTTTCTTTGGCATTTAGAAATTAAATATGGGTTTTTTCCAACCGATGAATCAAGGACTCTTGGATTAACTCAAAGACTCCTATTTAAGCAAATACCTCATGTAGATTTTAGTTACCAGAGCTTTATGGGATCAATGTACCTTCACTTCTATGCACTGCTTATTCCAAAATATAAAGTAGCAATATTAAGAATAATTTCTGCACTAATGGTTCATTATTATACTTTTAATATACTTAAACTTACAAATCTGTTTAATAATAAAAATACTTCTACAAAAATATTCTTTTGGATTAGTGCAACTTATCTAAACATTCACTGGTATGACTTTTTTATTTGGCCAACTATTGATGCTCTTTTTGTATTCACCTTGGGAGTGGCTGTACTAAAAAAATCAAATAATATTGGCTTATTAATTCTAGGCTTCACACCACTTTTAAAAACTCCTTTTGTACTCTCTGTAGCGGGATACATAGTTTATAAAAATATAAGTAAATTTAAATTTAATATATTTTTAAAAGACGCCATAATAAGCTCTATACCATCACTGGTATATCTTTTAATCACATTCTTAATGGGTGGTTTTGACAATCTTTACGAAGAAACGTTATTAAGCCCAATAAATTGGGATTATTGGAATATATGGTTTCATAGACTTGGGTTATATGAAAAGCAATTAATCCCTGTCATATTCTTTTTAGTTGGAATTAAATTTATTAGAACAAAAAACACTCAATTAATAAGAATACTGAATATTTCCTATATGATTTTATTTTTGATTTTCTTATATTTGCTAAATTATAATTCCTGGGGTTATAAGCCATATCTAAATTTAATAAATTTGTTTCTAATATTTTTTATCTATATAAAAAATTATAAAAATCTTCCAGATATTTTTCATGCTTTTTTTGTTTGTTACATTCTTGAGGTTGGTGCAATGATGTCAATGAGCTGGGTATATGGTCAATGGCTAAATGGTTCTTTGTTGGTATTGATTTTCTTATTATTAAGTCAAGATTTCAATTCTGATACGAATCTTGATTTAATTAAGAAGTTACAATCAGTATTTTTGATAATATTTATAATTTTCTCTTTAACTAATGTTGTAGAACTACTTAATTTTAGATCACA
>MDSZ01088735.1_pt1 | contig 14704 bp, 6 predicted proteins | sample 811201 | NCBI WGS metagenome assembly MDSZ01 (sample SAMN05326647, study PRJNA326480) | marine metagenome | isolation source: seawater | place: Indian Ocean: North | collected 2010
TGTTGATGAGTTTGAATTAACTCATGGAGATATAGTGATTGCAGCAATTACATCTTGTACAAATACTTCTAATCCAAGTGTAATGGTTGCAGCAGGATTACTTGCAAAAAACGCAAGAAAAAGAGGATTATCCGTAAAACCATGGGTAAAAACATCGCTTGCACCAGGAAGCAGAGTCGTTACAGAATATTATGATAAGGCGGGATTAAGTGATTATTTATCCCAACTTGGATTTAATGTAGTAGGTTATGGTTGTACTACATGCATAGGTAATTCTGGACCATTACCCGAATCAATAGATAGTGCAATTTTAGAAAAAGGACTTATTGTAGGAAGTGTACTTTCTGGAAATAGAAATTTCGAAGGAAGAGTGCATCAGAATGTAAAAGCAAATTATTTGGCAAGTCCACCACTAGTTGTAGCTTATGCATTAGCAGGTACCTTGAATATTGATTTAATTAATGATCCATTAGGATTTGACCATGAAAACAAACCTGTATTTTTAGCAGACATTTGGCCGTCAGAAAAGGAATTAAAAGAAACAATTTCTCTTGCAATAAATCCAGAAATGTTCCAAGAAAAGTATTCTGATATTATGCAAGAACCGCTTTGGGATTCAATCCCTGCAGAGTCAAGTTCATTGTATGAATGGGAGCCGAACTCAACTTATATTAGATTACCAACTTTCTTTGAAGGAATAAAACCTCAACCCGAAAAAATAGAACCTATTAAGGACGCGAGAGTATTATTGAAGTTAGGAGATTCTGTAACTACAGATCATATTTCTCCAGCAGGAGCATTTCCATCATCGGGACCTGCAGGCCGCTATTTGATTGAAAACGGTGTAAAATTTTCCGATTTCAATTCATTTGGTAGCAGGAGAGGAAATCATGAAGTAATGATGAGGGGAACATTTGCAAATGTTAGAATTAGAAACCAATTAGCCCCAGATACTGAAGGAGGATTTACTACTTATTTACCTACTAAAGAGATAATGGATGTTTATGATGCATCAATGAGATATCAATCAGAAAATGTGCCATTAATTGTTCTTGCAGGAAGCCAATATGGAACAGGAAGTAGTAGAGATTGGGCTGCAAAAGGAACTTTGTTACTTGGAGTAAAAGCAGTGATTTCTACATCTTTCGAAAGAATTCATCGTTCAAATCTAGTCGGCATGGGTATTCTTCCATTATGTTTTAAAGAAGGCGAAGACGCGAATAGTTTAGGATTAGATGGGACCGAATATTTTTCAATAACACTCGATAAAAACATTGTACCTTTGCAAATGGTTGAAGTTACAGCAAAGAAAGAAAATGGAGATGTGATTAATTTCGAAGTACAAGTCAGGTTAGATACTCCAGTAGAAGTAGAATATTATGTCAATGGCGGAATCCTTCACACTGTAGTTCGTAATTTGGCTAAATAATAAATAATTGATGAAAAATCCGTGTATATGCAGCCAGAGATATACGGACCTGTGAGATATGTATATCAGGAAACAGAGGATGATATTGAAATCATTATTGAAGGCGATTCTGCATGGGTTAAAGAAATAGTTTCAGATTTAAGTTTGGAAGAAAAAGGATGGTTACAATCCTTAGAAGGAGGAAAAAATACAGAGGCAATTAACGAATCATTGATATCGGAGGAAGATAATGTTGGTAGCATGGGGCCAACACCTAATCCTTCAAGCATTCCTATTGTGTTAAGACCTATTGGAAGTTTAGATATAGATTCTAAATTAGACAATTATGGCGCAGCGGCACAAGAACCACCAACAATCGAAGAAATGGCTCAGGAGTTTGATCAATTAAAACAACCAGAACCAAAATCTGGTCCTTTAGTACAAGATCCTATGTCCGAAGCATGGTTAGCTGAATTATTCAAGATTGCATTGAGTAGATTTGGAGTTACTACATTATCTTTTGATATTATTGAAGCGGTAGCTTCAGATAAATTAGCCGAGATGGAAGGAATGGAATTAGAATTATGGTTGGAAAAACTGTATAGAATGGGCAAATTAATGAAAAAAACGGCAGGTAGCAGTATTTCCTTTGGCCCAGTTCCTGCTTGGATGAATTCATAATTTTAGGTAATTTAAAACATAATTACACCCACGTAGTGGGTGAAATTAGTTAAGCACACAAAACCAAAGGGATAATAACGATTTGCAGGTCGCCTGTATAGTGATTAAGCATGAATAGAGAACAACATCTTGGCGGCAAACGTTTCAGAAGTATTTCATTAGTTTTGATAATGCTGTTATCTAGCCTTGCTGCAATTGACTTTGCAGGGGCTGCGGTATCTAGACAATATACGACCCATTACAACCCAACTGATATTGCAATTGCAGATTTTGATTGTGATGGACATAAGGATCTTGCTATAGCAACAGATTTTTCACATAGGATTACGGTTCTGTGGAATGATGGCAATGGTGATTTCACAGAAAGGACTGATGTTTGGGTATCAAATGCGCCACGTAGAGAAGCAGATTGGACAGACATCGCATTTGCAGATAAAGTAGAAATAAAAAATAATGCAAATGGACCTGCAGATATTGTTATTTGGCAAGCAAACTTACCATTTAATCAGCCTCCACAACCTGGAAATGTAACAATTATCAATAATGATGGTTGTGATTCGAGAACATTTTCAATAGGTGAACGATTCACTCATTTTTACGTATGGGATGTTAAAGTAGGAGATTTTGAAGGAGATGGAAATGACGATATTGCAGTATTAGAATTAGCTACTGATTTAACAACACAAAATTTAGTAGTTTATCCTGGACCAGACCCAACAGTTCCATCTTCAGAATTAACATCATTAGGACAATCAACCACTTTTTCATTTAGGGAGTTTAATATTGGAAATAAAGGAGAAGCAATAGCAACATTGCCAAGTGGGCAACCGAACCCTGCAGATTGTGAAGATAATGATATTTGGCTTTTGAGAAGTTATGGTGTTGATTATACAACAGGTCAATTAACAAATCCAGGTACTGAAGATAATGTAACTGTAGTTGAATTTGATTGTACATTAGCAGGAGGCAGATTCCCAATTGATGCAACAACACAAACAAGTGGAACTTCAACAAATAATCCTGTTGAAGTAAATTTAGATACTGAATATGGAAGTTTTGCAATTGCAGATATTGATGATGATGGATATATTGATACAGTAGCTATGACTGATGAAAATACAGAGAATCTGACATTTGTCACGCGTACTGGAACGGGGCCATGGTCTGCAGTTCAAAATGAGTATTTTGGGCCTTATGTTGCCTTTACAGTATCAATTTCGGAATTAAATAATGATGGAAAACCAGATTTCATTGTTCCAACATTATTGGAAGGTTTTGAATACACTTCTTCATCAGGTCAGCAAGGAAGTCAATATTATTTTGATACTGTTTCTAGTGTTCAAGTTGTACTTTCAAAAAGCAATGGATACAAAGCACCATTATCTTATGATGTAGGAACTAGAGCATCATTTGCTACAGTAGATCAATTTGTAGGAACTTCCAATAGTGCACCAGATATCGTTGTTGGTTATACAGATTATTCATGGGGAAGTCCATATTTTTGGGCAGAAAGTCGTGGTTGGAATGGTCAATATGATCATATAACTGTGATTGAAATGGATTACAAAGATTTAGCTTTAGAAGATATTGAAATAGGCCCTACAGATTCTTATTACGGGATTGTTGGAGAAGGAACTAGAGATGTAAATCTTACACTTGTAAATGGAGGTATGGAAGAATTAACAGGTACATTTGATTTAGGAGTTACAATTGATGAAATTGATCCGACTTCCAGTACAAATACTACAGTATATGCAAATACGTTTGATGGTTCAGAAGAAAACTTAGGTTGTGGACAAGGTTGTACTTGGTCAACTCAAGAGTATTTACCTGATGAATCAATTCATTGGCATATTGAAACTGATACAATTACAGGAAGTTCCGATGAGGGAGATGAACCATATAACAATTCTTTCCAAGCTAATTGGGAAGGGAACAATCCTACTGATTTCTATTGGGCAGGAACTCAGGTTCAAAATTCATCAGGAACTACTTGGACAGGATATGAACAAAATTGGGACGAAGCATTGATATTACATGATGTTGATCTTACAGGAGCAGATCGTGCATGGTTAAGTTTAGATTTATTTGGTTCATATGATTATACAGGTTTAGGAAACTCTGGAAATGGTTTTTATGCTATGTATTGGGTTTATGATGACACAGGATTTATTGAAATTAATACAGAAGAAAATGGGTGGCAACCAATTTCTTGCCCATTCATAGCAATTATTGATGGATATTGTCCAGGAGGTATTGCTCAATGGGGAGGATTTGATAATGATAGAGTTCTTAATCAAATTGTTAATGGAGATGCTGAAAGGTTCTCACCAGGTACTGCAAGTGGACTTTATAGTGGAACACATTATGGTTGGCAATCATATACAGCAGAAGGACTTGGACAGTTTGATTTATCGAATTGGGCTGGAGATGTAGTAGATTTGAGATTTAGATTCCGTAGTGGATTCCAAGGAAGTGTAGGATACGAAAATGAAACATTTTGGTCTGGATTAGATGGTTTTGCTTTTGATAATATTTCAATTACAAAGCAACAAACAACATTTACAAATATTTACAATAATAATCAGCCAGTAACAGTAAATAATCTTCAACCTGGTGATGAAATAATTGAGCAAGTTCCATTTGACTTTGAAAATGAAAAGACATACCGAATCAGTGCTCAAATCACTCCAGATCCATCTTGGACAAATGAACAAACAATTAACAATGAAATGAAATATTTTATTGAAACACAAAATTTGTTTGATCCAGCAGTAGTTAGTGTGGATTTCTTTGACGATGGAGGATTATATGCTGAAGGGGATTTACCAATGAAAGCAACAGTAACAAATTATGGTAATACAGAAATGGATTTTGATGTACAAGCTCAAATTTTGTATGCTCTTCCAACACAGTTAGATTGTGGACCCGATCAAAAACCATGTAGTGAAACATTTGAGAATCCTCAAAAATATGTACATATTGATGATGATACAGATGGACAAGGAGATATTGCCGATGATTCTGACGTTCCAGATTCTAAGATTGGTAGTTCTGCTTGGTGGTTTGGACATCCTGATGTATTACAAACAAGCCAACAAGGATATGGAGACGATTGGAATGAAAATATGAGCATTACCGATATTGATTTATCTAATTTAGCTGGTACATATGCTGCTTTAAGTTTTGAATATTATGCAGATACTCATTATTACATAAGCAATAATGGTTCATATTATAATTATGAAGACACAGTTCAGTTATTTGTAGAATGGTCAAAGGATGTAGATGGAGATGGCACTATTGGAGTTGATGAACAATACGAAGGAATTATTTATGGTCAATATAATGATTATAATAATGATAATTATTGTTCATCAGACGAAATTGAATATGTTGGAGATGTTGTAGATCCTAATAATGGAAGGGAATCTCAATTTATTTTTAATTCAGCAGGAGAAGTCAAGTCAAGTTCTGTAGATTTCACTCACATATATTTGCTTAACACATCTAGAGTAATAGGTGGATATTATTACACAGAATGTACATCTTTAGCAGGATCATCTGATGTAGATATCACCTTCCATTTCGAATCAAATTCTGATGGATATAATGGTCAGAATAATGGATATTTAGGAGTTGCAATTGATAATGTATCAGTTAAAGAGTTTACATTTGTTCCAGATACAACTTATACACAAACAGTAACTGGAGTAGATGCACAAGATGAAGTAGAAGTTGACTTTGGAGTGCATGACTTTGGTCCAGGTGTTTATCGGCTTGAAGTAACTACAATTTATGATAATGAAACCATGGGAACAAAATGGGATGGTGAAGATGAAATTGTTGAAGAAAATAATAAGACAAGAGCAACATTTAATGTTGAAAGTGTTAATTTATTCATTAATCCTCCAAATTTCCTTACATGTGTGAATGATAACCAATATCAATGTATATACCCAATTGATGAAGTTCAAAACCACGAGTTTAGAGCACAAGTAATTAATGGAGTTTTAGCTGGAAATTACGTCTTTAATTTAGAAGTAATTGACACATCTACTAATACCATGGTTTTCAATCAGTCTACTACAAAGGTGTATGAACTTGAACCCGCTGAAGTAGATACTGTAGATTTCCCAATATTCATAGATTGGGAAAGCGGTAAAGAGTATCGTGTAGGGTTTAAGGCATATCTCGTTGGAGGAGGTATTAGTGGAAATGATCCTAATTTTACTGCAACATTTTCTAATGATATTGATGTTTTAATTCTGTCTGACCCAGTTCCTGGACACTTACCAGCAGTAAAACAAAATTTAGAAGATCTTGGGATGACTTATACTCAATTTACTATGGCTAGAGATTGGGATACATATTTGTCAAATAGTTGGCTTGGTACTTCAGTAAAAGGAGGACATGGATTTGAGAAAATTTTGATGCCATGGCAATCAGAGGCTACTGCTCAGCAATATGCTGAAAGAATCAGTAGTGAGAAAACAACCTTGGAAGGGTTTATGAATGCAGGAGGCACTATTGAAATGCATCTTGGCCCATATCAAGCATATTATCAATCAACAACAGGAGGTAGATTACCTCTGGGCATCACAGTTTCAAATAGAGATAATACTGATTTATCTGCATCAAATTCATATGTTGTCTTTGATGATGTTGTAATTGGTGAAGAATTCCATCCACTTTTAGATGGAATTAGTATAGATGCTATGGCAAAATGGAATCCTTACAAAGATGATGATGGTAATAATAAAACTTATGTTGCTAACTCAGTATTAAATACAAAGTCATTAGATGATCAAGATAAAACGGTAAGAGGTGCATTATCTACAGTGCCTTTAGGAAATTGTAGAGATTCATTGATGGGAGATGGAACGTTCCAAAACATAATTAAACATCAAACAGATAATAGATTTAACAGTTTATTGGGAACTTGTAATATCGGAGATGGAGGATTAATAGTAACAACAATAGATGTTGAATCGATTTCATCATCTGGTGATTCATCAACTCCTCTATTATCAAATATGCTGAAATATATGGTAACAGAATATTCAGAATTTGGTGCATTTGGTACTGGTTTAGGGCTTGAGATTGATGGAAGTGAGCCATGTGGTAGATTAAATATTCAAGTTTGCCCAGATCAAGGTTATGATTTTACAGAAATTTCACAAGATAATGATTATGAAAAATATTACATTAAAAGTAATGAAGCAATAGATTTATCTTATTTTTCTAATCTAGAAGGCTTAGATGCATATTGGGTTGTAGATGGACCAACCGATTGGGATAATACAAAAATAGACGATGCAAATTTAAATCCACTTTTAGTTAAAAATATGGATTCAGTAACTGCATCATTTTGTCAAGAAACAACATCATTAATCTTTGATTGTAATCAAGGAGCAACTTGGAATGTCTCATTATATCTTTACAATGATGATGGTCATGGAAGAAAATTATTTATTCAGATTGTAACTGATGATATTGGTGCAGATTCAGATAAACCTAATGCTGAATTTGAAATTCTATGGGATGATATGAATCCAGGAAAAACAGATACATCTGAAGTTATACCTCATCCAGAATTCCCAACAAAAGAATTTAGAGGCAAAGACAGAAATGTTTACCAAATTATTTTGCCAGATGATATTAATTCCGACTTTAGTTCCGATACGGGAGTTTGGGTTTATTTCGATGCTGCAATGAGTGAAGATTTAGATTGGGTTGGAGAAGGTAATGGAATAAAATATTATGAGTGGAAGATTGCTAACGATTATCCAATAAGATATTCTCAATTTAAGGACATTAGAGTAATTGGAGAAATAGAATCTCCAGATAATCCAAGTAATAATAGGGTATCTCCGATATTCCAATATCAATTCTTTAATGTTACATCAGATAGAGATACAACCTTTGAAGATTCATTAATTTGGTTTGATTTAATTGTGTATGATAATGCGATGAATCCAAGTGATACAACTCGAATTTATTTCCAAGTAGTGTCTCCTGATTTAGTAGATGAACCACCACAGTGGGAATTTGAAAATACAATTTCTTGTGGAATTGATAAAAATGATCCATGTACATTAGATAATACAGAAGAAGCAGATTATTATGTGGAGTTTTCAGTTACTCTTACTGCAGGAGTTGAAGCAGGAGGGGTCTTAATTGAAGCAGCTACAGTAGATCCAAACACTCTTGCACTTAATGATAAAGCAAATATGCAGGGTGAAGGAACTTATGTGTCTGCAAATAATAAAAATCAAGGAGATGTTGTAAATATGAAAGTTAATATTTCGAAATCTTATGGTGCACCAGATACAAGTAATTCTATTGTAATTTATCTTCGTATTGCAGAAGGTTCTAGTTATGATTTATCTGATAATTTTACAATTACATTACAGAACAATATGAATTCATCATCAGTAAATAATGATGATGTTGATGATGGAACTAATACTAATGCTGAAGCACAATCTGGGGATGCAGGTAATACTTTGATTTTAGTAGGTGGAGTAGTAGTATTTGTTGTAATTGCTTTGATTTTAACATTAATGTTTGTTAGAGGAAGAGGAGAATCTGAGATGGGTGATAGCTTTGGAGGAGATGTTGGAGAAATGGATGCAGTTGAAGCTTATGTGCAACAGTTAGTAGCACAAGGTTATCCAGAAGAAACAGCCAGAACTTATGCCCAAGCATATATTGCGCAACAACAACAACAAACAGGAGTTGCTAGTGTTGGATCTGCTGGAGCAGGTACGGCCACGGCTACAACACCTTTACCAGCGCAACAGTCTGCACAAGCTACGAATCCTAAAATGGAGGCATATGTTCAACAATTGATTTCTCAAGGATATCCAGAGGCACAAGCAAGAGCATATGCAATGCAATTTGCTGATAGGTTCAAATGATGATAAAATAGTTTCAGGGATGTGAAATTATGGATGAAACAGAGAATTACAAGATTGCTGATATATCTTTGAGTGATTTTGGTCGCAAAGAAATTGATATTGCAGAACATGAAATGCCTGGCTTAATGTCAGTTAGAGAAAAATATAGGTCTGAAAAGCCACTTGAAGGAGTTAGGATTACTGGTTCATTACATATGACAATTCAAACAGCAGTATTAATTGAAACACTTGTTGATTTAGGTGCTTCAGTTCGTTGGGCTAGTTGTAATATCTTTTCAACACAAGATCATGCAGCCGCGGCAATTGCAACTTCAGGAGTTCCAGTATATGCATGGAAGGGAATGAGTTTAGAAGAATATTGGGATTGTACTTTCAAAGCAATAAATCATGGTGCGAATTTAGGACCTAACCTTATTGTAGATGATGGTGGAGATGCCACTTTGCTATTGCATAAAGGATATGCTTTGGAAAATGGTGATGATTGGGTTAATACTATTTCAGATAATGCTGAAGAACAAGTGATTAAGGATTTATTAAAAAAAGTACATTCCGAGAATCCAAAATATTGGACTGCAGTTATGGCTGAATGTTATGGGGTTTCTGAAGAAACAACAACAGGGGTTCATAGGTTATACCAATGGGTTAATTCTAATCAATTATTGTTCCCTGCAATTAATGTAAATGACTCAGTTACAAAATCTAAGTTTGATAATTTATATGGATGTAGAGAGTCATTAATAGATGGTATTAAGCGTGCAACAGATACAATGATTGCAGGTAAAACTGGAGTTGTATGTGGTTATGGTGATGTAGGAAAGGGGTCCGCTCAAGCACTCAAAGCTATGGGTGCAAAAGTAATAATTACTGAAATAGACCCTATTTGTGCTCTTCAAGCATCAATGGAAGGATTTCAAGTTCTTACTATAGAAGATACACTCGGAATAGCTGATATTTATGTTACTGCAACAGGAAATAAAGATGTAATAACTTTAGAACATATGGAAGCAATGAAAGATCAAGCGATTGTTTGTAACATTGGACATTTTGATAATGAAATACAGGTAGATGCTTTAGAAGCACGTCAAGATGTTAAGAAATTAAATATTAAACCGCAAGTTGATAAATTTACTTTCCCTTCCGGAAACAGTATATTTTTGTTAGCATCGGGAAGATTGGTAAATCTTGGATGTGCAACAGGGCATCCCAGTTTTGTAATGTCTAATAGTTTTACAAATCAAACATTAGCTCAAATTGATCTATGGAAAAATAAAGATGTTTATGAAAATAAAGTGTATATTTTACCTAAATATCTTGATGAAGAAGTAGCCCGTTTACATCTTGAAAAAATTGGTTGTAAATTGACAGAATTGTCACAAGATCAAGCAGACTACATTGATGTAGCAATAGAAGGCCCATATAAGCCAGAACATTATCGATACTAATTGTTTTATTCTTCCTCTGAAAGAGGAGACTTTAGTTCGCTAAAATCTGGAACCGAAGGTCTCCACTGTTTACTTAGTTCCTCATTAGCAGCAACAATAGAATTCAAACGTTGTCTAAATGCAGGCGGGCGTAATAAAATGAGGTGCTTGTATAGTTTAGAATTTCTAATTTCATCATCTATTATCTTTCTTCCCGCAGTAGTTTCAATATCCATTGCTCTAATCAAATTAAATGCAGGCCTGTTTAACATCCCTGAAATTCTTTGAGACATCCTCATTCCAAACATTATGATTATTAGCATAATTATAACCATGAAAAATAGATTTCCAAGACCTTGGTTAGCGGAATTTGGAGATGCCATCACAACTAACAATAATATTGGAGCAACTAATAATAAGTAGATTATAGTTTGATTTGCAGGTCCTCTATGCATTCTTTCTTTTATCATATTCCAACCTGGATCACGAAGATTCCAAGGTCTAAAATATTGAGTTCTACCTTCTTCTCCTGCAACTTGTTTTACGAGATTATGTAATTTTGATAATCTTTTTTCCTGTTCAAAATTAATTTGTTGCATACCAGGTTCCCATACTCTTTGCAATTCATCAATAGCTTGATGGTAAAGTCCAAAATGTGCTAAAATATCTACAGTTTCAATAACTGCCTGAACATCTGAAGGATCAATTTTTCTTCTTTCATGCCACCACTCTAGTGCTTTATCATGCATACCTAATTCATTTAACAGGTATCCTCCTCTGTACCAAGCTTCTTCATGATCTGGTTGAATCTCTATTACCTTTTTACAAGCATTTAAAGATCTACTAGCATTAGTTAATGTAGGCGATTCTTTTTTTGGAATTAATAATGTTGAAATCATCCACCATGCAGCTAAGTGATCAGGCTCAATTTTCACAGCTTTTTGAGCTAATTCTATTGCCCTCTCAATTTCACCATTATTTTCAGCATCAATCGCATCAAGATAGTGTTCATCACCAGATTCTTTCATAATAAACCCTCTTTATTCTCTTCTTTTGAAAATATCATCCAATTCTCTATTTTTAAAATGCGATCTTGATTTTCCACGAAGCCTTTTCGGGCTCCTGTCTCTTTTTTCATTAGAATTATTTTTTTTAGGACCATCTCTTCCTTTTCTATCAGATTGAGTTCTACCTCTTCCCCATTCTCTTTTTCTTTCGGAATTTCCTCTATCTCTTCCTTTTCTATCAGATTGAGTTCTACCTCTTCCCCATTCTCTTTTTCTTTCGGACCTTCCACTATCTCTTCTAGGTCTACTAGTGCTTCTTCCACCTTCTTTTGGAGTATCACATTTGTTACATCTTTCTCTCCACGAAAAGTTATCATTGCCACATTTTGGACAAATCCAATCGTTGTAATTGAAATTTTTCTTTTCGTTTCTTAAATTATTTCTTGAAAAATTCTGTCTTCTATCTTCTCTACGTGGTTTACTTTTTTGAGAATTCTTTTTACTAGATATAATAGTACTTTGTCCAAGAACATCAACAATATCTAATCCTTTTGAAAGTGGATAAATATGGACCCAAGGATTGTGAATTGATCCTAAAACAGTATCCACCTTTCCTAGGCGAATTCCACTTTCTGTTTCAATAGTAGATCCAAGAGCCGGCGAAGAACCAGTAAATGAGATTAACAAACCACCTTCATGACTCGGCCGCACAACATCTCCACGAAACATAGTGCTCACCCTTTAATTAATCTATAATTGCCTTTTTCTTGATGCAAATAGGGCAATAGCAATTCCTGCTAATAAAATTCCAATTCCAGGTGCTGGCATTGCTTCATCAGGTGCAGGTTCAGGTAGTGCTACATCATCAATAATATCTTCAACCCAGTAAAGGTTAGGTACAATCTTTTCGACTGAAACACAAGCACCAGATGAGTCACAGCCTTGAATAACAATTGTATAATCTCCAGCATCATAGTTATAGAAAGGAATTCCTGCTGAAGTCCATTCAGCGCCATTTACTTCTATTGTACCTGCAGCAACCCCATTCATCGTTATTGAAAGAGTGACCTCTTCACCATCAGGGTCACTAAATTGGCCAGACAATACATACGTGTCAACAATACCATCTCCGTCTTGATCTAACCAATTATAATCAGTAATTTGAACAATTGGAGGGGTACTTGGTATTGTCAGTCCTAAATCAATTTCAAAATGGTTTCCTACTGCTACATTATCTCCAAATAATCTAATTTTTATCATTACAGGACCAGGTTTTAATGATTCCAAACCATCTAATGTTATCGTGTCAGTTCCAGTAGAAATACGGCTACAATGTTCATCATTATCACTTTCCGATTCAATAATTACTTCACCTTGCATAGGCTCTAAAACATAACATATGCTATCCACATTAGGAGTTACTGTAATTTCTACTGAATCACCAGATATTTCTGTTACAGAAGCACTCAAAGACAATGCAATACTAATTTCGAAATTTTTCGTCGAACTTACTTGTCCACTTCCATCTACTAGATTACAAGCAATAGCACCAGTAAATCCAGGCCCCCATAGCATATTTCCCTCCTCATCTTGATTTAATTCAAGACCATCTTCATCAAAACAATCCATTTGTGCAGGACTATAATCATCATAATACCAAGAAGAAATTTGTTCGCCTGTAATAATTATTTGTTCTTCATCCACCATTATTGGAATCATACCACTTGCAGGAGCTTGTTCGGTCCATTCAGGAGGATCATTATTTTCAGGCTCCTCCGTAGTAAAATCAAAGAAATGATGCTCAGTTGCAGGCCAATTGGAAAAATCATATCCAAAACTAGTTTCAAATTGGAGATTATTGCCCCCATTTACCATTCTTGTAGTAATTTGTTTATTGTTATCAGTAACACTTGTACAATCAGCAGTGTAAGTGACACCCTCATCTTCCCATTCACTATCACAATCTAATTGAGATTCAATATCTCCAATCCTAATTGGAGAATTAGTTGTTGGCATAGTTACTTTCAGATCCGCAGAACTAATATTTGTTGAATTAACTCCCAATGTGAATGAATTATAGTCTATTTTGTCGAATGTTGTGGTCCCATGAACCCAAAGCACAAAATTTCTTTCGCTAGATACATCTACCCATTGACAATCACTATCTCCTTTGTTGTCACAACCATCCTCATAAGTAGGATCATCTTCTTCAACTATTGTTATTGGGCAATGGTCAATATTTACTCCACCGGCTTCTAAAACACAATTAATTTCTTGATCAGAAAGTAGTAGTGTATCTCCTACCCAGGACATATTATTCCATTCACCATCTCCTCTGTGCAATATGTCATTTAATCCAAAACGAACTTTAGTTTTTTCAACACATGCTGATCCAACATCTTCAAGAGCATCTCTTTCATCAGTAGATAATTTCCCATCATTTCCTTGAGCATTAGGTGTTAATGGATTTGAAGCATCATTCCCTGGAATTTGAGACATTAATTCATCAATGTCCTTTCTTACTTCTGTAGCTTCTGAACCATTAGTCCATCCAATTCCCCATATATCTGCACTTTTCCAGTCATCATTAATTGTTACATCAAATATAGCATGTGTGTAAACAAACATATCTTCAAAAGTAATACCTTCACATTCGGCTACTAATTCCTCTTCAGGAGTCTGTCTTGCATCAGCGTTTTCAATAATTTTTTCATTGTCTAATTCACTAGTATTTTCACTAATCGGTGAAACACTAGAAAATATCATAATACCTACTAAAATTAGTGGCATCCAACGATAAAATGTCAATTTTGTATTCATTGCCATGTCTTGTGGACTTTACTGCCCTTTCATAATAGTCTTGGTCTAAATAGGTGAAAATTGGCTTATGCATGCAATTTCTTGAATCTCCAGATGAAGAAATAAGAAGGAATAAATGTCCAAAAAATTGTTGCAATACTTAATTGCCAAATAGGTAATTTTCTAGAAACATTATCTAATTTAGCTTCCAATAATAATTGGTATAATCCATTTGGAGAAAACATATCAACTTTTGAACTAAATGAAGCAAATTGTTCATTATCCATATTAGTAGCATCAACTCCAAGAATTGTGGCTAAAACAGTAGTAATTAGTAACCAAATCATTGTGAATAATAACCATGCTCCAACACCTAAAGTTACTGCTGATCCAACATCTTTAGCAACACTAGAAACAAGTAATTGAATAGATGCATACCATAGTAAAACTAGCGAAGTAGCTAAA
>MDSZ01047461.1_pt1 | contig 14698 bp, 8 predicted proteins | sample 811201 | NCBI WGS metagenome assembly MDSZ01 (sample SAMN05326647, study PRJNA326480) | marine metagenome | isolation source: seawater | place: Indian Ocean: North | collected 2010
ATCCTGTATACCGCCAGTAATCTTTATACCATTACTAGTAGTCTCAAATTTCTTATTTCCAGCATGATTTAAAATGCTCTCACCTGATAATACAAACTTAGCATTGTGATCTCCCACTGCACCTATTTTGATAGATGCTCCTGCTGTTCTAAATGCTGGATCTCTATTATGTTCTATATGAAAATCGCTATCAGAACCACAGTAAATATATGAATAGGTATCTGTATTTCTAATCTGAATCTTCTTAGAACCACCTACTTCAAGATAAGAACTTCCTTCAGTAGCATTACCTATTTTTAATAAAGGAGAACCAGATGTATTAGTTCCTTGCCTTGTATATGTTAAACCATCATCTGCACCAAAAGAACCACTATCATTAAATTGTACCTGTGTATCAGAACCATCTGGAGATGTAGAACCACCAGTAGGTTCATTAGCCCATTCAAGAGCATTTCCAGCAGCATTAACCTTTAACCACTTATTAGCAGTAAATGTACTTGGTGTATCACTAAGAGTTAAGAAATTATTATTAATCCAATCTAACCCATCAAGACCCCCAAGACCAGTAGCACTTAATATTTGACCTGCTGTTCCTGCTTCAGTATCCTTATCAAGGATATTACGTGGTTGAACGCCACTATTCCATATCTTTAAGTCATATGCTGGAATACCATTTCCCGTTCTTTGTTTAAATAATACCTTACTTATATAATTACCGAAAGAATCAGTTGAAGTCCCATACATGATATGGAGACCATTATAACTCCTATCGTCTATAAAAGAAATATTTCCATTAACATTATTAGGGTCATGATGTAGAGATAATCCATAACCATAAGATGAACTGAATCCACCAAAATAAGCAGAAGAATCATCAGTAAAATCAATATTATAAGTATTAGTATCTAACTTTCCACCCAACTGTGGTGTAAGATCTTCTACAATATTTTGAAGACCACTACCACCTGATCCACCACCACCGTTGCCACCAGCATCAACCCACTGAGAACTATCAACGTCTTCATAATATATTTTTAACTCACCATTATTAGAATCCCACCAAAGATCACCATCATTAGGATTAGAAGGTGCTGTATCATCAGTAACTACATTAGCACCACCATGACTACCAGAAGCATTAACCCACTGAGAACTATCTGCATCTTGATAATATACATTTAAGACACCAGCAACAGAATCCCACCAAAGATCTCCATCAGAAGGGTTACTTGGAGGAGTATCATCAGTAGTTACTGATGCACCACCACCGCCACCACTAATACTACTAATAAGTTGCCAAGTATTATCCCCTCTTAAAAATGTTGTAGCGTCTTTTGTTCCTGTAGCAGATAATTCGGTAGTACCAACAGTACCAGCATCAATATTCCAAGTAGCACCTGAAGCTGATACGGTTATATCTCCTTTATCACCATCGGAAATTGTTCCAGAAGGAGCAGAAACTAATTCAAGAGCATTTCCAGCAGCATTTACCTTAATCCATTTATCAGCAGTATAAGAACCTGGAGTATCAGTTAAACCAGTAAATGTAGTTGCACCAGATTGTATAGTTGTTTGTAAATTCCAAGTAGTTCCATCATAAATCCAAGTCAGACCATTTTCAGTATGACTTGCGTTGGTACTTGGACTATTTGGAAAATTTATTGCCACCTATTTTTATCCTCTTAATGTGAAAGTATTTATTTTGTTATCCATTTTCTGGTATAACTAAAAAATTATATGATGGTTTTCTACCACCAGTAAATGTTACATTTTGGACAACCCAAGTTATTCTATCACCATCAGCTAACATAATTTCATTTGGAAAAGGATTACCAGTTGTTGGTTGTGGTGAAATATTTTTACCAGCATAATATCCATCAAAAAGATCCCATTGTACCCAATTAGTTCCACTTGTTGCACCATTACCAAAACCAAATGTTCCCACATAATTCTGTGATGCTCCAATACCTGCATTAAAATATTGGGTCATAAACCTAACATTCCCACCTGTACTATTAGTATAGGTAAATGTTTGACTTGTATCTAAATTTCCTGTTAAGACTGTTGCAGCCATAATATTCTAATTCCTATTTACTATTTAGAGGGGCATATCCCAATTAGATCTAAACATACCAGTGCCAGAAGAACTTCCTCCACTAGCAGCATCAACCCACTGAGAACTATCAACATCTTGATAATATATCTTTAACTCACCTGTATCTGAATCCCACCATAAATCACCATCAGAAGGGTTACTTGGAGGATTATCATCAGTAGTTACTGATGCACCACCGCCACTTCCTGTACCTCTACCACTGGCATTAACCCACTGAGAACTATCAGCATCTTGATAGTATACATTTAAAATACCATCAACAGAATTCCACCAAAGATCACCATCAGAAGGATTACTTGGAGGAACATCATCAGTAGTTACTAATGCTCCACCTCCTGGTGGACCTGGAGGTCCAGGAGTAGTTGAATCAGCACCAGGAGGACCAGGTGGACCTTCTGCACCACCGCCACTAGCATCAACCCACTGAGAACTATCAACGTCTTCGTAATATACCTTTAACTCACCATTGACAGAATCCCACCAAAGATCACCGTCAGAAGGATTACTTGGAGGAACATCATCAGTAACTACACTAAGACCACTACCTCCACTACCACCTGTACCTCTACCACTGGCATTAACCCATTGTGAACTATCAGCATCTTCATAATATACATTTAAAATACCATTGACAGAATCCCACCAAAGATCGCCATCAGAAGGATTGCTTGGTGGAACATCATCAGTAGTTACAGTAGCACCAGTAGGAGCATCTGTCCATTCAAGAGCATCTCCATTAGAATTTACCTTTAACCACTTATTAGCAGTAAATGAATTTGGTGTATCAGTAAGTCCAAGAAATGTTGTTGAACCACCAGGACCGCCTCCACCACCAATACCACTAATAGGTTGCCAAGTATTATCTCCTCTCAAAAATGTTGTAGCGTCTGCTGTACCTGTAGCAGATAATTCAGTAGTACCAACAGTATCAGCATCAATATTCCAATTCTCAGAATTTGTACCAGCATTTGATACGGTTATATCTCCTTTGTCTCCATCAGTTACTCCACCACCAGAAGCATTAATTGTATTACCAGTAATTGATAAATTTGTACCAAGAGTTAAATATGTTAATTTTGATTCAGAATCATCCCAAAAAACTATATTATCCGCATTTGCATCATCAGCACTAAGTTCTCCATCATTAGATAATGATAAAATATCTTGAAGATTTATATTTAAAGAAATACCGCTACCAGAAGCAGATCCTGAAGTTGCTGAAGTATCATACCATAAATCACCATCACAAACAGTCCAACTACCACCAGCAACAGTTGTTGGATCTTCCTCTTGAGAAAATCTATTTCCGTAAGCATTACTTGTAGATCCAATACCAATAGTATCAGTATTAACTACAAATACTGGACTTTCACAACTCCTTTCTACACCAGGAGTTCTGTATTGCTTTACACTATCAATGGTTCCACCACCAGGTCCAGGAGGTCCAGGAGGACCAGGATTACCATCTCCACCACCAGAACCTGGAGGTCCAGGAGGTCCAGGTGGACCACCAGAAGGTCCAGGAGGACCAGGAGGACCAGGATTACCATCGCCACCAGCACCACCTGGAGGACCAGGAGGTCCAGGAGGTCCACCACCAGGTCCAGGAGAACCAGGAGGACCAGGAGGACCAACTCCACCACCAGCAATTACTGTTACCCATTGACTACTATCACCATCATCATAGTAAATACACAAATCACCATGATCATTTTCCCACCACAATTCACCATGATTTGGATCTAATGGAGGATCTTCTCCTATAGTAACAGGAATAACTGTTACAGTTGCAGCAATACCTGGATGACCAGAAGGATGTTGAACATCAACTTGAGCTGTTACTGCTGCACCAACAAAATTAAGTTGGGTTATACTACTTGCAGCACTAACAAGAACACCTTCATCATATACACTAATCGCACCTGGAATTACTCCACCACCAACAGGAACCCAATATCTTTTACCCTCAAAACCAGGAACAGAAACCAACTGATACTGCTGTCCAGCAGGAACAGGAGGACTAGTTATAGGATCAGCAAGGTTAGGCTCTGCCTGTTCTAATCCAAGATACCTATACCTATCGTCCTTTAATTGATCTTGGGGGGTTCTTTTAGCCCGACCACTAATATACTTCTTAGACATTACTGTTTTCTAAGACACTCGCAGTTAATTCCATTTCCAAAGGAGCAACAAATCCACCAGCACGACTCTGACCAACATTAACCCTTATGCTACTATTAGCAGCAACAACAGCAATTGTTAATTCATTAGTAGATGTTGATAATGATCCAGCAGGATCAGTATCTCGTGGATAAGAATGTTCTGTATAATATTCATCCATAGAGCATCTAAAGAATACTGAATTATCCACTATCTTAATTTTATCACCATTAGATAAACTATTAGCACCTATAGTCAATACCAATTCTCCAGGTGCTAAAGTAATACCATCCATAGTTTTTGCAACATTATCTCCATTATACAATGCATAAGTAACATTAAATTTAGACCCAGAAGAAGAACCACTTATAACTTCAACTGCTTCAGAATTTGCTCTTGAAAACTTATGTAAAGCAGAATTATAAGTATGAGGATTACCACTTGCTCCTCCAACAGTCATTGAAAATGTTCTTGATGTTCCAACATTATCAATTACATTATCAACAACATAAGATTGTTGAGGATCTGGAAAAATATTAGTGGTAATTCCAGAATATGATGAACAAGTAAAATATAATCCACCTAAAGTTACTTCATTTCCAGCACTAAATCCATGCTTTTCTTTACACATAACAGTAGCAATACCTGTTGGTTCATCATAATCAACACCAGTAACTATACCAACATTTTGCTGAGTCCCTTTAATATAAACTCTATCAAGAACTATCGGAGTTTTTTCTAAAACTATTCTACCATCTACTAAAATTAAAGCATCATTAGGTGGTATTTCTGCATCTTGTATAATTCTTACATCTCTTGTATTACCAGTACTTCTTGATTCTCTTCTTTGAAAAAATGTAACTTTTGGATAAGTTATACCAACACCAACATTTGCAACTTGAGCATATAACAACAAAGATGTACTACCAGTTGGAACCTCATATATTTTTTGCAATCCAGGAGAAACTGGAACAGCAATATTAATAAACTTATTTACGGGTGCTATTGCCATCTTATCTCAACGCTAAAATTAACGGGGTCATTTGTGCTTGTATTGCTCTATTAAAGTCTCTTCCTCTAATAGTAGAAGTTGTCTGGTCAATAGTTAGACCATCACCAATTCTAAAATTACCTTTCTGATCGGTACTTGTGAATGGGCATTGTCCACCGTTTATAGCAACAACTTCATTCTCAGGTATTGGTTTTCCACCTTGGAAGGGGTTCGCAATATTTATATCCGTACCTGCACCAATGTATTCAAATGAATGTGAACTGGTTATAATCCTACTCAACCTAACAAATTCCATCTTACTTGTAGCCTTAACCTTATAAGGTATAAACTCATTAAAGGTTACTGTAGATAATCCAGTAACTGAAGAAACTGTAGTTGATTCATCAATAGTATATAAAATTGGATCCATATCTGCTGTTAATTGTGCAGATCCATTTCCAGAAATACTCAAAACAACATTTTGAGTTGGTAGGAAATTCCTACCACTAGCAATAATATCAACAGAAGTAATAGTTCCAGCAGCACTTACATTAGGAGAAAACTCCGCAAAAATTGATTCTGGACCTTCTGGAAGAGTTGCAGTAACAAGAGGAGGTGCAGATTCAGAATAATCACCTGGATTTCCACCATTAACAACAGTAACACCTCTTATAAATTGTAAAGGTTCAGTAATTGATGCAGTAGATGGACTATCTGGATAATCATTCATATCTAAATGGAAATAAGCACCTTGTCCATCGAATGGAGTTCTAAATTGTCTGGGTGTATTAAAATCTCTAACTTGATTTAATACCACTACATCAGATTCACCATTTATATCAGCATTTAAATTACCATCAAATTCAACAACACTAGTACCGTCAGAAACTAATCCATAAGTACCAAATGAAGAGTTTGAGTTTGTTAAATCACATTGCCCACCAGATGTACAACCAATACCTATTTGATTTCCAATCGTAAAGATAGAAACTAATTGAGCATATCCATTATTAGAAATAGAAACACCAATACCTGCTTCATTATATTGTGTAAATGAGTCACAAACCATACTCTTTAAATCTTGTCCAAGATCATTAGTTCCAGTAAATGAAGCATCAACATGATGACCATTGATCCTCATACCAATACTCTTACTCATAAAATTAGTACAGTTTCTAATATATGGAGATCTCCATCTACCACTTGGTCCTTCATTTGCAGGACCAACATCAAGAAAACCACTTACAGCTGCAGGTGAAACTCCAGCACTAATATACGCTTGTGTTGGTGGGAAAGCAACTGCAGCACAATCCGTATTATCTTGTGATACTGATGTACCAGAGAAATTTAAATTTTCAATCAAACATCCTCTTCTAACATGGAATACATCCCAATTAGGATTATTAGGTATAATTGTTACAAGTCTAATATCTTCTCCCTTTACAGTAACATCTGTTCTTAATCCAATCGGATTATCTTCATAATATACACCAGAACGAACTTTAATTGTATCTCCTGGTTGTGCTTTTTCTGCTGCTTTACCAATAGTTCTTAAGGCATCACCCTCTAATAACCCCTCATTATCATCATCACCATCCAATGTAACAAAGATAATATTTTCAGTTTCAACACCAGATGGTCTCCAAGATACACCAACACCAATAGAAGTTAATCTCCAATCCTTTCTTGGATTAGACACATCGTTAGGATCTGGTATTAAATTATTATAATCAATTAAAGAACTCTCTAATTCTAAAGTACCAATAAGTTTTGTATTCTGTCCAACATTTAAGTTCTTCTCAATTCCAACACCACCTTCAACTATTAAAGCACCAAGATCCTTAGTTGGAGATTGTGTAGTACCATGAATATGAAGATCGCCACCAATATTAACATCTTTCTCAATACCAACGCCACCATCAACTACAAGAGCACCAATGTCTTTAGTTGTGGATTGTGTTGGTGATTCAATTTTAGTATCTCCACCAACAAATAATCTCTTTGCTATTCCAACACCACCATCAATTTGAACAGAAGCAGGAGCAGTAGGACTTGTAGAATCTGTAAGATCATTAAATGTTGCTATTCCATCTACATCTAATGTATTATTAAGAGTTGTAGCACCATCTACGTCTAATGTAGAATTAAATGTAACAGCACCATCAGTATTCAATGTAGTGTCAAAATCAACAGCACCTGTTGCATGAACTGTGCCAGAAATATCTAAATCAGTACTTGGATTATCATTTTTAATACCAACCTTAGTCATCCTATAGATTGGTGCATCATTAGCAGATCCTACATGACCCCACAAATCTTGAGTTTGTATTCTTGCAATTTGTGTTGGATTTTCTGGATCAGGGATAGGAAGTACGGTATCAGTTCCTAATCCAAGACTATTAACCTGTCTAAAATTAATAGTCGAGAATAACTGAGAAGTACCATTAATAGGTAAATAAACACTTTCATCCTGTACATATATTCCATCAAGATTTACAGGAGATGCATTTACCCACCTAATTCCATTAGAATCTCGATTTAAATACCATCCATTTGCACCTGGAGAATCTGCAGAGTCAATAATATTTTTATCAATCTTTACAGATCCTTCAATATCAAGTTTAATCGGACCTTCTTGCGAAGCATTGTATCCAGGTATATTACCAGGATTTGTACTTCCAATACCAACTATACCAGTATCAGTAACAACAAAAGAGTCATCCCATTTTCCAACTTGGAATCTTTGATACGGTTGAGTAGTTCCTATACCTACCGAAGATACTCCAGTTACTGGATCAGAAGCAACAATAAACGATTTTTCTCTATATCCAACTTGAAATCTTCCATCAGGTACTGTAGTTGCTATTCCGACTCTACACGGGTTAACAGTAACAGTTAAACATTCATTACCTACTTGGAATATTCCATCAGGTTGAGTAGTACCTATACCTGTAGAACCACCTTCAGTAACAACAAAAGATTTATCTCCTACTTGGAATTTTGTATCTGGTTGAGTAGTACCTATACCTACTCTATTACCATATTCACCATCAGCTATCTCACCTTTTGATATAACTGTTAATACAGTACCACCAACACCTACATGGAGTCTATGTCTTACCGTCAAATAATCAGTATCAATAAGATTTTCAACTCTTAAATCACCACCAATTGTTATATTTTTTTCTACGTCAAGATTTATAAATGTCCCATCACCACCTGTTCCTGTACCTCCAGAAGCAGTTCCTTCTAAATCAGCATATAATTTTCCATAAACATGGACATCATTATAAAATTCGGCAACATTACCTACCTTAAAATTATCCAGTCCCCCAAAATTCTCTTCCTGAGTCATTATAGAAGTCCTCCAAGTTTATCCTCAAGACTAGAAGCAGCACTCTCAATAGATGCAGCATTAATACCAGAATTTGCTGCCATTTTCTCCATACTACTTGCCATATCCTTAAATGGACTTTTAAAAGAACCACCAGTAAATGATTTTGCAATCTCAGGTGTTCCAACTTCAGTACCACTAAAGACCAATCCACCAAAAGTTACATCACGAGGAGCAAGATTACCAGCCATAGCAGTGGTATTTAAAACAGGTGTATCCAATTCAATTTCATTCGATGCTTTTAAAGTCATCTTTTTTCCAGCATCTATTTTAATATCTTCATCAGCATCAATTGTAATATTTTTACCAGTTATTTTAACTTGACCATTTGCCATTGCAGTTATGGTAACATCCCCATTCTTACCAATAATATTAATACAACATTCACCATCTTTTGCTTTAGCACCACCAACAATATCAATACACTGATCATTGTATATGTGATACAATCCACCATTAGTCATTCCAAGAGAACTAGTGTTATTATCAGCACCAGAACCAAAAAGGTCATAGACTGTAGTTCCATTCAAACCCATCTGAGGATTTCCAGTATCAATCCTAAACCCAGGTCCGAAATTAACATACTCTCGGTTTTGCCAATTTTGATCTGGTCTTTCTGCCATATTACAATATCTTAGTATTAAGTATTTATCTTAGCTCACACAATCAATAACTTGCTTTATTTCACCTTGATAAGTATCACTTCTCCTAAGAGTTGGTTTTAATATAGCACCTCTACCAGTTTTAGTAGAAATAATAAGTTCTGGAAGATCTATAACCTTTTTAATATTCATTGTTGATGAATCTGGTGGAATTACATTTATTATTCTACCATTATCATCAATATAAGTTGTATATTCATTTCCATCCTTATCAGTAACTTTATCATCAGGATCATATTTTACACCAGGATCAAGAATAACAACAGGACCAGGAACATAATCAATATCTTCACCAGTTTCAGTTTCAGGAACAGGATAGTTTTCACCTTCAGAAACAATATAAATGTCAGTTATTTGCTGATAAGTTGGAGAATCTTCATCAAAATCAACAACTGCCTTTGCTATAGCACCATATCCATTACTACATTCATCAGTTATTTCTATAAATGGTGTAGCATTATAACCAGATCCACCACTTACTAAATCTACTCCAATAATACTACCAGTAGCAAGATTACCTTGACCAACAATAGCACCAACAATTGCTTTTCCTATCCCACCTTTTCCATTAGTACCAAAAATATTAACCTTTATTCCTGCACAATTTAATGGTGGTCCAGCATAACATTTACCAAGACCACTACTAAACCCTGGAGCAGATACACTTGGATTCAGAAAATCAAACATTCCTAATGAACCACCTGCAATACTAAGATCTTGAATCTTATCAACTAACCCCTTAGTAAGTGCATCAGCAGCATTTGCAGCCGACATAATAGCATCTACACTAACACCAACAGCACTCTTTGGACCTTTTCCAATTACCCATTCATTACTTGAAGCATCATAGTTAAAAGTTGGACGACATTTTAATGCTTTCTCAATAGCAATTAATCCTGCTGCCTTTGATCTAAGAAATCCACCTAAACTAAAACCACCTAAAATATTAGAAACTCCTCCCATAAGTGGTCCCAATACATTAGTTAATCCCCCAATAATTTTATTCATAATTCCAGCAACAAATTGTTCTCCAATACATGAAACAAAATTTGTTACATTATCAATTAAACCCTTCAATAATGCTTTAATTGAATCTCCAATTGAATTAGCAACATTCTGTACTGCACAAGGTAAAAATTGCTGAATTGCTTGAACTGGTAATAACATCGCTGCTTGTGCTGCTGCTCCTGCTTGTTTTGCTCTAGCTCTACTATTAGTTGCTGCAAAAGTTGTTGCAAAAACACCATTATATAAAGTTTTTAACCCACCATTCAATGCTGGAGCCATTCCATCTTTATAAAGAGCCCCTGTCATATCTCCAATTAACCCATTTGATAATCCAGTTATTTTACTAGTTACCCCATCAATTTTTGAATCAATTAAACCTTTTACTGATCCAACTTCTTTACTAAGAGGGATGCGATCAGAAACTTCACCAAGAGGATTTCTTATCGCTTTAATATCACTAACAAGTCCTTCGACTTCACTTGTTATCTTACTTATTTTAGAAGTTGGTGAAGAACTACCAAATACTACAGTTTTACCTTCAGCAACTGAAGCAACTCTCTCAGTTTCACTACTAATCTTATTTGCAATATCAGTAGATACATGTCTTGGAGATTTTTGTGATAAAGCATTCTCCTCATTAGTCTCATCTGCTATTACAACAGATCCATCATTTTTTATCTTACTTGTATATCCAGTAAATGGCTGAAAGGGTCTTTCATATTCACCATTTGGAGAATATAATGTATTACCAAAAACACCAGTTATAACAGGTTGTTGTGCATCATCACCATCTGCAAAAAATCCCATAACATTATCACCAGGTGATATTGATATAGTTGTTGCTTTATTACCTTTACCAGATCCAGCAGTTGTTGGTAACAATACAGTTGCCCAAGGTAAATCCTCATCAGGAAGTTCTACAGTATTTTGAGGATGATACCCCATTATACGAACTTTACGTCTGTTACCCCAACCAGATCCATTTATTTGAGCACCTTGAGCTTTCTCTGGTGCAACCTGTCCAATCCACCAAACATATCCATCTCTTCCAATAAAATTGGATTTTATAATCGATTCTTCAATCATTTTTCTGCCTTTCCGAACGTATCTTTAATCAATTTCAATGAAGTATATGATCCAGTAGAATCAAAATGATGACATAGTTCCTTAATCATATATAGACCAGTTTGCTCACTATCTTCAGTTTTTTTAGTACCCATTTGTACTTTAGGGAATTGACATCTAATTATATCTCCAGCACATAGATTAGTATTTGATGGTATAGTCATAGATATATTTTGTGTCAAAATCGTATTATATCTCATCAATGCTTGAGACTGTATTCTTGCAGGAGATGCATTTTCATCAACAGAAACACCTTTTTCTATAGTTCCAATATCTAAAACTGCAGTTACATTCCTGGTTGGTATTTCACCCAAAGTTAAATCAGAATTAGGATTAACTTTTGGTAAAGTTATATCCTTTCCAAGATTATTACTCTTTTCTTTATATTTCTCCAAATCAAATTTACCATCTTTTGTAGAAGTATATTCAAAATTACAAGGATTAAAAAACATTCTTTGACTACAATAAGTACCTCTTTGCATATTACCTATAAGATTCTGATTCTTATTAGTATTATATTTCATAATTTTAAAATCATTATCTGGAACTGATTGTACAACTTCAGTAAAAACATATAAATTTTCATAAGGATCAGATGATATTAAATCATCTATTGATCTAAAATTATATCCTTTTTTAGTTTCAAAGAAAACATATCCAGCAGTAGCATCTTCGGAAGAAGATTCTGGTACAGATTTTGATGCTAACCAAGTTAATATTGTAAATGGTTTTCTCATATTACCAATAAATCCATAAGGATTTTGAGTTGGATCTATATAAGTATCTTTATTTGTTGCCAAATATTTTTTTATAATATCCTTTGCAGTTTCTGATATTTTTAATGATGCTGGATACTTTCTACCAACTCTTGAAGTTTCATTTGTCAATGCTTCACGAGAGACTAAATTTAAAGTAAATCCTTCAACTTCTGTAGTAGAAATAACATTAGTAATACTAGAAACAAATAAGTAATTCTCCTGTTCACTAAAATCTAACCCTGGATTATTATCAGTATTACCAGTTACCTTTAAACTAATTCTTTCACCACCCCTTAAAGGCAACCCATTATATATTGATTGAAATTTATTATTCTCATCCTTAATAGCATTACCAACATTAACTACCTGAAGTTTAACTGTAATTGTAGGTGAAAAAATATCCTCATAATAATCTATACTAACAACACCTGGGGCAATATCAACAGTCTTTGATTGATCTGCTGACTCTATTATAATTTTTTCATAAATTGACTTATCTATTGCTGCCATTTAAGTATATGCGTATTGTAAAGATTGAACTTGTTTAATAAAATTGCCAGGTTTATTATTACCAAGCATAACAACTTTAGTTTTTGATCCACCAGAAAGAGGTGCGGAAGAAGATCCAGAAGAAGGTTGAGAACTAACCATTATAACTGGACCTTTCCTATCAACCCTAACCCTTTCAGCTAATTGCAAATCCACCTTCTTTTTAGTATTAATTTTATTCTGAACTTTTAAATCTCTTCTTGCAAATTGTTCCTCATTAGATTTATTATTTATTGTAGATTCTATATTATTATTTCTTTTAATGTTCCAAAAAGATTTACTATTTAAAGCATTTATAGTATCCTCACCACCAATTTTTTCAGTTGTTTCTTTATTTAAAATACCTTCACCAGATTCAACTATTGCTTTTTCTCCACCTTGTTCATGAGATTTTCCTTTTATAAAACCACCCTTCTTAAACATTTTCCATCCACTAGCATCTAATGCCTTTTCTTGCTGTGCGTTTATTTCAGGTGAAAGTTCTTTACCATCTAATCCTCTTATATCAGGAGTTTCATCAAGACCAGATTCTTTTTTAGCTTGTTGTAGTTTTTCATCATCAGAATCTTCAATTAATTGTTTTGGATCTAATTCTTTAACTTTATCAACTTCAACATTAACTTTATCTTCAGTTTCCTCATCACCACTATTAATAAGAGTACCATCTTCATCAGGATCTACTTCACCTTCTTCCTCAATTTCCCCATCAGTAGGATTACTTGGAGGATTAGGAAATAAATCAAGAAAGTCCCACCATTGATTTTTTCCAGGCTTAACTCCCATATTAGATTCCATAATCTCATCAGGATCAAATGAATTCAAACCATACATTTTAGGATTCATATACATTGCCATTGATAAACTAAGATCCTGATCAATTAATGCAAATTTTTTGTTTATATCCTCCATCTCAGTTTCGATGGTTTCATTCTCTTTAGTAAATTCTAATCTCAATACACCACTTAATATCTCACCAAAATCATTCGTAAAAGCAGTTATATTACTACCAACAGATTCTATCCAATTACTAAGAGTTGTAGCTGCATCCTTTATAGTTTTAATAAACTTATTTGTCTTCTTAATCAACTCTGGCAATGTTCTCACCATCCAACCTATTAAAACAACACCAAATAAATTAAGTACTCTTCCCAAAAATCCTCTTGTACTAGAAGTAGGTATTTTTCCCTGCATCTTTATAGGGCCACCAACTTTACCTGCTTCTATAATATCCTCCCTATCCTTTCTTAAAACAGCTTCTCTTCTTCTCCTAAAAAAAGTATCATCTCTTCCAATTAAAGTCCTTTTATATTCATTATGAGACTTAGTTTTTTGTACAATACCTCGTGTAACTCTAATTGATTTAACAAGACCTTGAGAAAGATTAGTAGTAGTCTCACTTATCTTTCGTAGACTTTTAGAGGTAATATTTAATGAGGTATGTACCCTTTTAGTATTTCTATCTGACATATATTAAACTGGAGCTACTTGAAACTGTTTATACGCAAGAAATACATAATCATTATCACCATTAGAAGATGATATATCAGGAATCTCACCAGATCCAGATGAAGTTGATCCACCAGGAGAAGAACCAGATGATTGACCAGCATTTGAAGCGGCATTCATTGGAACAATAAGAGGTGCAGGTTCTTGTAATTGATTAATCTGCTTATCATTCTTTTTAGTTTGAAGATTAGTTTGATTTGCTACTATTCTTTCACTGTCACTACTATTAATCTCTTCTTGTAAAGATTGTAATTGATCACCATACTTAAGAGCAAATGCATCGTTAGCACGATTAAATTCTTCTTTGGTTTCATAATCACCCTCTTGAGGTTTTTTTGATAAAATATCATTCTGAAGATCCACTGCACTTACTGGTGACAGAAGACTTGCATTTATTCCACTATTATTATTACTAGTTTGATTTTCAGA
>MDSZ01046618.1_pt1 | contig 14697 bp, 21 predicted proteins | sample 811201 | NCBI WGS metagenome assembly MDSZ01 (sample SAMN05326647, study PRJNA326480) | marine metagenome | isolation source: seawater | place: Indian Ocean: North | collected 2010
AAAGTAATCTGAGGATATTTCTTTTAAACGCATTGCATTATGACTTCTTAGCTCTTCCTAATGGCTCTTCTTCAGGACCTGAAGCCGCTTCATCACCATCAGTTGAAATATCACTGTCAGCTGGTTCAACTTCTTGATCATCCATTTGATCATCAATTGATGAATCTTCTTCGTCGTCACCTGCAGATGCCATATCTGAAGCTGGTGTTTCACCTTGTAGTTTTAAAACTTCGTTGTTCATCTGTTCTTTAGTTTCTTTTGCAAGTGATAATAAATTTTCTAATGAAGAAGAAATTGCATCGTTAAACGCAACGGCAGTGTCGGCACCATTTTGATATGTCATTTGATCGACAATAGCACCTAACTCGTCATTTTGCATTTTGCCTAATTTTTCAATTATCTGCTGAATCTCATCTACTAACTGTTTTGAAGCAAGAATAACTTCAGCTTGTTCAAGCTCATCTTGTTCTTTTACAACTTCTGTTTCTTCTGACTCCATTGGCTTCATGCTTACTACTGCTGGTTGTTCATGACCTTGTGAATCATCATGCCCTTGCATTTTTTCAATTTCTTCATCTGGTATTTGACCAATCATTAAAACCACTGCTTCTGAAAGCAATATGTTTTTAGCATATTCGGGATGCTCATGATAAGAGTTGAATGGAAGCGAAAGCTTCAAGTTTTCACGTTGTGCGTCTAAATCCGCTTTAGCTTTGTAAAGCTCTTCTAAAGACACCTTGTCGTACACTTTAAAACCATAGGTTTCTTCAAGCCAACGATTCACTCGTGCTATACGTGTTTCATAGTTAGATGTTAGATCGTTCAGTTTCATACTTTTATTTAGTCTTTTCTTGATTTATTAAACGTGAGTATTTGCTGTTAACCTGGCTATACACCTGATTTAAGCTGTTTTTTAACCCAGATACCATCTTTTTATGGTAGTTTAAGTTAGGATCATCCACGTCTACTGTTGACAATTTAGCTTTTTGATGGTTGTAATTGTTTGCAATTTTCTTATATTCACTATGTAAGTTCAATAAAGTATCAACTTCTTCACTTTCAAAGTCAAGTCCTGAATACAAATAGTAAACTAACATGTAAGCAATTTCATATAAATGCAAATCTCTAATAATTTCTTCACGATGTGGACCAAATATAGTGTATAATTTTTTATTAATATCTTTATTATCTCTGATTCTAATAAAATATTCACCTATAACTACACCATCATTTTTCTTCTTTGTTTGTAGTGCCAAACTAAAACCTTCATTTTCAGATGAATTTTCAACAATTTTTTTAAAGCTCTTGTTAAATGTTTTTTCAAACCCACTTAATAGGTTCTTCATTTCAGTAACTTTTTTCACAGATACTTTATCTATTTTCTTTTTAAACTTCTCAACTTGAGTAGCCATGTGTTCCAAATAATCCTGTGGAACACCATCGTATTTGAATAATATTCTTATTAAACGAAAATGCTCATATGCTTCGTTTACTGAACTGTATTGTGGAAAAGGTTTGTCTTTAGCATTTATATTCATATTGTTTGTTCTCATATTATCTATATTATAATAAAAAACTTATAAAAGATCAAGTATTATTTTCTTCTAAGAGCTTTATTCATTGCCGCCACACGTTTTGAAGCTGGATTGAATTTCTTAACAAATTTAATTTTTCTTGTTAATCTAGCACCCATTCTGGCTTTCATTTTCTTCATATTTAAACGTTTTTTAATATCTAGCGGTGCAGAACATACACTTGGGTTGGAAACAATCCTACCCTTTTTTCTACCAAAAGTACATCTATATTTTCTAACAACTTCACGTCCTTTTTTACCATAAACCATTTTGGCTTCATCGATATTGTTAGTGAAAATATCAGATATTAACATTACTTTTTCCTCGCTTTAAGAGGTTTAGCTCTTCTTCTTGATTTAACCTGCGTGTTTAATTTTTTAACAATCTTTGATGTAGGATTGTATTTTTTAGTATAGGTTGATCTTTTAGATTGAATAGTATTTAATTTTTGTCTTGTAGCTTTAAATTGCTGTCTTTTTCTAATATTAATAGGCTTTGTACATGTCGAAGGATCAGCTACAATTCTACCTTTTCGTGGACCTGACTGGCAACGAAATCTTCTTTTGATGCTTTGCTTGTATTTTCCAAATATCTGTGGTGTACCAAGTACTTCAAGTATTAACATATTATTTCATCAATGGAATAACTAGGGAAGAAATATATATCGAAATCATAGTAAAGAACATAGTTCCAACTGACCACATAATAATTTTTTCAACTTTTGAAAATCCTTTTTCCATGCTGGCCTCCAATTTTTCAATACGTGCATCAACCCTGTCAAACCTTGCATTTATTTCATCATGTCTCTCACGTGATATAGCTACATGAAATTCAAGGCTTTCGGATTCAATATCCGGCACAGGCTGAATTTGTGGCTTTAATGCTGGTTTTGGTTTCTTATCCACTTTAATGCTCCTTCGTAATATACATATTTATACCAGTACCTGATGTACAAATAGTGTCATTGAACAATATGATACTATTTAACCTATCTTTTAAGACTCCAACCGAGTCTTGCCCTTTTAAAAACAGGTTTTCTTGTTCTACACCAAAAGTAAAAGTGTGCATCATATCTTCTTTCTTTGGTTTTGTAAAAAACAATATCTTTCCATATACTGAAATTAGCTGTTTTATGTGATCAAAATCTTTTTCAGCTGACGTTTCTGTTTTACCATCATTGTACTGTAAATCTATTGATGTTGAAATTTTATATATTTCTAATGAGTCAGCTATTTTGATGTAGGAGTTTTTATTTTGATTATAGGTATACATTATTCATCTGTGTGAACATACACACCCTCGTTTTTAAAATCAGTAGATTCAGTTGCAACAAACATCTTATTACAATACAAACAAACTACATATCCATCATTATTAAGATTGTAATAAACTCTAGGATGATCGGCCTGACAAGCTATACGTTTGTAGGTTACACCAATTTGTTCTAAGTGTTGATATTTTTCAGGAATGTTTGGTTTCATTACAAAGCACCAGCACCAACATTTTTTTTCAGTTTTCTTTGTTTTACTGTATCATCATTTGATAACTTACGCTCTCTAAACATATTTTGTAAAGGAGTGTAAAGTTCACTTCTTGGTGCAAACTGCTTTATTTCACGCATTACTAAATTTACTATATTTGCTTTATCCTTCATTTTTAGTAAATCGTAAACGGATAATTCTCTTCTAATTTTTTTAGCCTGAAAAGAATTGACTTTAAATTGTCTTTCTAATTTCATTAACAATCGATTACATAAAGAATGATCGACTTCTGTAATTTCTATATAATTTAAAAAATCTAATATTGTAAATTTATTTTTTGATAATCTATCAACAAATGCTTGGCTTGAATCTCTTTTATCAAATTGAACTATACTTCCAGTGCCAATTAAACTGTGTACCAACAAGTATAAATCTGTGCCATTTGTTCTGAAATAATCAAAATTATTATAGCTCATAGTTCTTGAAGCATATTGTCTTGCAATTCTTTTATATTTGAATTCGTTTTTTAATGTTGCTAGTGCCAAGCAATAAACATACACAAGCTCACCAATTTGATCTGCTGTATGTTTTCCAATATCTTGTCTTGATCTAAAAGCTCTACTTTCAGTTAAATCATTTACTAACTGAATATTTTCTTTTGCAAAGTTCTTTCTTGAAAAATCTAATCTGTCAATTACCTTTACTGCTTTTCCAATATGATCAACTGCGACAAATCCTTCTTGATCTCTTACTTCATAAGAATCACCTTTTTGATCAAAGGCATCAATAGCTTTGATATTTCTTAGTTTTTGGTAAAGTTTATTTTTAATTGCTGTTAGCTTTAACCATAAACTATACCATGCTTCAATATTTTTTCTACTGGCAAAATATGACTTTTTAAAGTTTTCTAAATTAACCAATTTTCTTTGTCCAGCTGGACCTTCTCTACCAGTTTTTAATTTTGCAATTTCGTCTTCTATTCTTTGTTCATAATCTTTCGCAAATCCATCAAAGAACCTTGCAGGGTCTTGTTCAATTGCTCCGGCTCTTACCATTTTATTATGATTTGCATGTATGAACTCTCTTAATTTTTTACCAGATATTCCCATTGTATCAAACCAACTAAAAATATCTCCGGCTTGTTTCAAGTAATCTTCAGCATCATCAATTGCATTTTTTATTGCCTGATACTCTCCTGTTGTTAAATTAACTATACCAGTGAAATCTTTTATGTAAGCATCGTCATACCAAACACTGTCTACTTTGTTCAAACTTGATAAATCAACATCAAAACTTGCATTCATATTTTCCAAAGAATCTCCTGAGTAAGAAGTATGAAATACTACACCAACTTCTGCTTGTTGTATCTTCTGTGCTAGTTCTGAATTAGTAGGCACTGCATAAGTTATTGTATTTGGTTTGAAAGCAATATATGGTTCTCCATTATGCTGTATTGTTTTTAAACTGTTTTTAGTGAATAACAAATCACCTTGTAAAACATTCTTAATACCTAGTTGTTTTAAACCATTGAATGCTTTTTTAAGTTTTAATCTTAAATCAGCCTTATCTCCATCTTCTTTTTGATCTTGATGATTTGCATCAATGTCATCTTCTGATTTGTTTAACTTTGCGTTTTTATTAAACACACTTTTTGTACCAACAAAAAATTTACCATCTTTAGGATCCACTCCAGCAAATATAGCCGGGGATCCATCCCACTTGATTGTTACATTATATTTTTTTGGACTTGATGTTTTGGCTAAATCAGATAAGTTTCTTAAAAATGCAATGGCATTTTCAGCCCCTTGTTTTCCTTGGAAAAGGGCTAAATCTTCTAGATGGGTAAGATGTGTATTAACATCTTCTGTAATATTAAGATCATTAGCTTTCATCTGAATCAATTATCTTTTTGATGCCGCGTTCGAATTTTCTTGGATCTTGTGATCTGATACTGTTGTGTAGTCTTTTCACCAAGTCATCAGCAACTGGCTCATCATATGATTCATATATCAGCTTCGTTAAATTAATTGCTGAACTGATAACATGATTAGCACGAGCTTCAAGCAGATTGTTAGTATCTGCTTTTGGCACTACTCTACTAATCTCATCTAATATTGAACGTGTCTGTTTCTTCATCATAAAATTATTTATTATCTTTTTTATTTTTTTATATGACGCTATTCATCGTCAAACACTGATTTTTGCGTTTTTAACATGTCTTTTAGTGCCAAACTTCTTTCAACTTTTTCAGCAACCACTACATTTTCAGTCTTATTTGATACTGTAGATGTACGTTTTTTTATAGCTGATGTTAGTGCATCAGCTGTTTGTATTGCTGTGCTTTCAACTTCATCATCTTCGTCTAAGTCGCTAATTCTCAATGTATCGATATCAAATGCTAAATCAATCTTACTACCAACACCGCCACTTGACCTTGTTTTCATAAGTTGTATTTGATATCTACCACGTTCACGCATAGCTCTACTTGTAAAGATACCTATCACATTATCCGCTGTATTAATTTTACTAATACCTCCTGCAATATGGCTTTGATCGTATTCTACTTCTTCAATAGCACCTCTGTTTAACTGCGATGCTGTTACAAGCACAAACTGTTGTTCAACTGCAAAGTTACGCAATTCTTCTGATACAAACTTATCTTTTAAGAACATATCAGCTGGAGATATTCTTTTACTAATTGGCATCATTAAGTCCAAATAGTCAATCAACACTACATCAGGTGATATACCTTTTTGTATTTGATATTCTTTCAAATAAGATCTTAGATCATTTGTTGTTGTTCCAGAAGCCATGTACTTGACTTGAAACTTACCTGATTTTTTAGCTTCCATTCTAACCGACAAATCAACATCATCAATTTTCTTAAAGATTTCATTAGTAGCAACACCAGTTGTCATTGAATCAATTCTCATAGAACTTAATTCTTCACTTAACTCAAATGTGAAATATAACACATGCATACCTTGAGATATCCAGTTCATTGCCAAGTTTTGTAAGAATAAACTTTTACCTGCACCAGATGATCCAGCAAATATATTCAATTCACCTTTGTTAAATCCACCATACAATTTTCTATCTAACGCCGACCATCCTGTACTTACTGTACCGTTATTGTCTTTTAACTTCAATAATCTTGCTTTAGGATTTTCAAAGTAGTCAGTACCAAGATCTTTTGTCAATCCAACTCTTACTGCATCTTTAATTTTATTTTCAACAGGACCATATTCACCTTTTTCTAACATGTCAGCACTTTCAATAATTGCTTTCTCAAGTGCTTTGTGTCTACAAAAAGTTTCAAATTCATCTAAGAACCAATCTTTCTGCGAATCATCCATATCAGGAACCAATGTTAATTCTATTTCAGTTTTCGCTTTTACTTGTTCTACTGTAGGTAATGATTTATATTTTTCAGTGTACTCAACAAACATGTCCACTGTTTCAATATACTTTTTGCTAAAAAATTCTGGTCTAATAATGTTTCTTACCCTAACAAATAGTTCAGGGTCAGTTACCATAAATTCTAAAAAAAGTTTCTGTAAATCTTCCGAATATACTGTTGCCATATTTTTACTATACTATATTAATCTCTATTTCGCAAGTATTTCCAACTAACTGGAAAACTTTCTTCTACCAACTCATCGATCATGTCTGCAATTATCCTTGATTCTAGTTGGGTATCCTTTTCACATCTCAAGTTACATACCCTAGCAAATGCATAAAGAGTACCACTCCAGTACCATTCAGTTTGCATAGACTGGGGCAAAATCATTCTTGCTTGTTCAGGTGCCACTCCGGCATCAAGCATTTTTTTATAATTTTCTTTTGCCAATTCATATACTTCAACATGTAATCTACCTGTCCTAGTATCTCTGTCAATCCATTCAACATTTGAATCTTCATCTGAACCTTGTTTTTTATCTTCATGTCTTGCTCTCCATATATCTGGATCATAAAACTCAGGATCATAATCAACGTAACGTCTTGATATTTCATTCCAACTCAAACCTACTTGATGTTTTACCAACTGTCTAGCAACAAATATAGGTGCTTTAATCCTAAACTGTAGACTACAATGTGCAAAAGGTGACCAATGATTGTGTTTTGCTAAAAAACTAATCAGCTTTTCATCTTTGTTATGTAGTAATCCTGGTACTGGTCCAGCTTCTGGTATTGATTCCCATTCAGATTCTTTTGCAAACGATACCCTAGCCGCATTGACTACTGTTAAGTCAGTTCCCATTTTATCAATTAGATTAACTTGCAATTTTTATTCTCCTAATATGTTGATACGATTTTATCTGCAATTCCATACTTAACTGCTTCTTTGGCTGATAACCATCTGTCTTCAGGTGGTAGTAAAATATCTCTAACTTTCTTTTCACTTAATCCTGTACATTTTTTATAATGGTTAATCATTCTTTCTGTGCTTAATTCAAACTCTCTTACTCTAGCAAACAATTCGTGTTCTTTACCCCCGGAACCCCAACTGTATTGGTGTGATAATATTGAAGTGTTTGGTGTTAATACACGTCTACCTTTTGTACCGCTCATAAATGTTAACAAACCACATGATGCAATCATGCCAAGACCTACTGTTTTTACTGGAATGGCTGATCCTTTCATAGTGTCTATCAATGCAAATGCTGAGTGTACTTGTCCTCCAGGTGAATTAATTACCAATGTAATTTCATTTGGTCTTGATGAATTTGGTAATAAATTTTTTTCAATAATTGTGTTAATTACTGGCTTGGTTGTTGTACTGTCAAAACCGTCACTGAAATAAATTATTCCAGCTTCATACATTAACATACCCGGTTGAAGGGGTTGCGCCGGTGCCGGTTTTTCTTTGTTCTTTCTTGATGTGCTTTCTGCTGTCATTTTAATTGACTCCTATTTTTTTCATAACTTGTATTTTAGCATTGTTTAACGTAGCAGATTTTATTATAGATTGCAGTGTATATAATCTTCCGTATTTTGTTACTGCTTCTGCTGTGTCTTTAATATTACTGTCCCATTGTGGATAGCTAACTGCCCAGTTGTTTTCTGTTGCAATGTCAACTAAATGTCCGCCTGATTTATCTTTATCAGGGCAAACAATAATCTTTGTTTCTAATCTATTAAGTAAATCTATTTGTGCTTGAGTTAATTTATTTCCTAAAGATGAAATACCATTTATTGCTAAAGCATCAAATACTCCTTCAACGATTACTGTATACACTCTGTCTTCAAATAGTTTATCAATATTATACAGATAGTTTGGTTGCACCGAAGAATAATACTTTGGTACATTTTCAATTTTGTTAATTAATCTTCCCGTGTATCCTACAATTTTTTGATTATAATAAAAAGGTAAAAGTAAACGTTGATTAATTTTCATATACGGATCAGGAGACCAATAAAAGTTTTTATGAAAATCTAGTCCTCTGTCAATCATGTACTTGTAAACATAAACTGCATCATCTGGCGGATTTGATTGACTTATAACTTCTTCTATCGGCTTCGCATCTTTTGGTAATGCTACTTCCTTAAAGTCTAACGTCCATTTACTCAAACCAGTAACTTGTTGTTGATTGTCTTGTTCTTTGATTGCTTGAAACTGTAATTCTTTTACTTTCTGTTCTGGTACTCCTACTGACAACAATAACTCACGCATTCTTTTGTTTAGTAATCTACCTTGCGTAAAAGATGCTTTGTAGTTACAATTAAAACAATGATAGCTAACTACTTCACCAATTTTAAATCCACCTCTTTGTCTAGTATCTGGTCTAGCTTGTCCATGTGATGTACACATAGGACAGTTTATTGCTATCCATCCAGACGGTGTTTTTTTAGATCGCGAACTAATATGCGAAAGAATTACTGTTTGTATATCCATAGTTTTTATATAGTACTATATTTTTTCCTAAAAGTCAATTAAACTTTTAAGGTCATGGCGCCAACACCAACTGCTACATTTTTAAATTGGTTGGGTGTGCCGTGGAAAGCATTTTCAATGACTTGTTTACAAACTTCATAGAAATTTATACTATGATTATCTGCATCATTCCAAAATTTTTCTGTTTTATCTTCGATAATTTGCATCAACTGAAAGCTGTCTTTGACATTTCTGGTACCCATAGCCAATCCTTCAGCAATAATATTTGAACCTATGTTTACAAAATAAGAAGGAATCACATGAACTTTCCTTTTGCAAAGTTCCATAATGTAATCTTTTCCAGTATAACCTGTGGAAAAGTTTGCCAATGATAATATAATTGGCTTTTTTGTTGTTTTGAAATTACGTATGAATTCCCTATCAATTACTTTATCTGTTATTATGATTGTATCTTCATCGATTTCATCTACTAGGCGGAAAGCCCAATACCTTGCAATTTCTTTCAAATGGTCAACATAATCGTCTTCCCATACTGCAAGATCTAAAAATATATTATATTTCTTTTTTATTCTTCTTGTTGCTAATAGCACTCTTGTAATGGAAGCAAAGTCACCTTCTATTGCTTCGGCATCTGACCAATAGTTTTTATCTTGTGTTACTCTATAAAAGTCTTTATTTTTAACCGACGCATCAGGATAAACTGTAATATTGTTAACAACCAATATTTTTGAAATTGCTTGATTTAAATGTTTTTGAATAACTGTACCTTTTTCTCCAAAGTCGTTGCCTACAGTAAAAGTTTTAAAATTTTGTTGTAAACCATAAAGTATCTTTTTTGCTTGTTCATTATAGCAAATATTCTTGCAGTTTTCTATAAAAACATCATTATTGATATAAGGAGTAACTGTGTAACGAACTAGATCATTCAGATTATCATCATGCTCAAATTCAGAGAGCATAATAGCAACTTTGTCAGATTCTCTGACATCTTCAAAAATAACTTTGTATTCCAAGGTTAATTCCTTAGTAAAACTTTATCGACTGACCCTGCTGTTACTTCGTATTTGATTCTTATCCATTTTACTGAAGATTCAAAGAAAAAAGGATCAACATCGGTATGGCTTGTAAATCTTATACCATTTGATCCTTGACCTTGCACATCTAAAGGAAACCAATGATTATTATTTGTACTAGCTTGATCGTCTAAATTACCTTCCACAAACACATTACCAGTAAATCCAGTTGTGTATATTGCAATGGTATGATTTCTAGCAGTTAAGTTTCTTTCACTGCTACCTTTCATTGCTTGACTGTAATAATAACTTCCTGCTTGAGTAAAGCTGTCAACTGTTTGCGTAGGTCTTGCAGATGGTAATCCACCAGATCTGACTTCAGCTGTTCCAATAAAATCTCCGGCTCTGTCAGTAAAAGCAATTTTTTGTTCTTTAGTGGAAGTTGATTCGATATAAACTGAATAGTTGTAAAAACCTTCAGATATATTATAAACGTCTTGTGCTGTTACTTCGAGCTCTGCTTCGCCTTTTAATGCGTTTGTAACTGTCATTAGCTTATTAATTACAGTTTCGTTGTTGTTTGTTCCAATCATATTGAAATAAACGTTTTGATTTGTGATGTCAAATATTGCTCGATCATTGTCTCTGAAGACAAATTTTAGCTTGTTATCGACACCGTTATATAGTATAATATTTTTATCGTACATTGGCATATTACTATTTACTCCTGAATTCAGAGTTAGTGTTAGTGTTTGATCGTAAATATACAAGTCATAAGTACTCATATAAGTATTTATTGGAAAAGATGGATTACGCTGAACTAAAAGAAAAATTTCCGTTCCTTACATGTGTTAGACATGGAACCGACGAATTTGTAGGTATATTGCTGAATAAAGACCAGCATGTTACCTCTATCTACGTATATGATTCAATAGATACTATAAGATTAAAACAACGATTCTTATCACTTGGCGACGAATGGTGGTGGGAATCCAATAGAACTATTCCAATCAATATATTTTTCAATAGAGAATTTGATATATTTAAAAAATATATAAAGAGCTTCACTTCTAAAGATACGGAAATTATTTTTGGCCCAGAAACAAGCCTTAATAATGTACAGAAAAAGCGGATAATTAGAAGAAATATTTCTTTAGTAAAAAAAAGCTAAACTTCAACTTGTTGCTGTAATTGTTCACATAATAAGTTCATCTGTACTACAACAGCATGAGCATACGCAACTGCGTGTGCCTTTTTAAAGTAATATGAACCATCACTTGGTTTTTTCCATACGTCTTTCATTATATCCGGCCATGACTTCCCTATAAGATTTCTCTTTGCTGGTCTTATCATTGCCAGTACTGCCGCCAGTTGTTCTATGTTCTTCGGTTTTGTTTTCTGTAGTACTCCACTGTGTTCTCCTACGTGAAATAATTGATTGCTGAATTCTTCGTGACCAAGCAGTTCCCATAATGGTTCCCTTTCTAATAATTTATTTAAATGCTCTTCATTTTTGATATCTTTGTATAATGATACATTTAAGATATCTACCTTAATATAACCTCTGTCTTCCGCTTCTTCATACTCAATTGCTGATAAGTTATCAATTGGATTCATTGGTATGTCTGTAAAATACACACCAGTATTATGCTTTTTAAAACCATTATTATCTTTGATACTAGCTCTGTTGTGTTTGAATAAGCATAATAGCTTATCTCTATCACCAGTATCTATATCAATGTCAGTCTTTGCTTTGATCATTTTTAAATTCTTCAGTTATATAATCTTCAAACTTTTTATCTTTAATATTTTGGTCAGTTCTAAATTCTTCAAATTGGTTTTTTAAAGCACCTAAATACATTTCTAGTTGTTTTACTCTAGCATTTAAATTACTATATTCATCAACTAAACCTTGAACAGTATCTATGTTTTTAACAAACATTTCTTTCTCAGTTAATTGAGATACTACTTTCAATTGTTCCCATTGTTTTTTCAATGATTCGTTTTCCGTCTGTGATAGCGTCATTCCAGCAACAATATCATTTAACATTTCTTGAGTTGTTTTCATATGTTTGCTTTCTTCATTATCTCGTGAACAAAATCTACATCACCTTGGCTTTGATTAAATCTTCTTGACCAACTACTTGGACAAATATAATCTTCGACCATTACTGTTTCTTGTGGTGTTAACGACTCAAGAAAAGAAAGTCCTGTTCTGCTGTTGTAAAGCACCCACGGTGATATCTGTCCTGATCTTATCATGTGTATACCTCTTGGCTTTGATATTTTTTCAAAGAACACATTCCAAGGCATATGGTTTTCTTCACCCCAGTTTTTCATTGAAAGCACTGTTCTTTCTACAGCTCTTTCAACTGATTCTCTTACTGCAAACTCAGTAATATACTGTTCATACACAACATCACTCGACCAACGATCTACTTTTACCCTGCCTTTTAACAACCATTCGATATAATCTTCAATCGAAGCCACATAAACGTCACCTATATAATTTGCAAATTTTACGAAAGCAGTATAATACTTGCTAGTCATAAAATCATCATATGTTCTTTCAGTTTTCATAGCAGTGGAAGTAATTCTCCAAAAGTGCTGATAGCATCGAAAAGCAAGTTGTACATTTTTATCTTTTCTGTTGTTCCATCTTCTTTTAGGTTCACATAAATGAGTTATTAATGTTTTTTCAGACCCAAAAGATTTTTTACAAAATTTACATTCATAACTCATATATTACACCAATGATTTAATTTCATTATCAGTAAGTCCGGCGGACTTTGCTAATTGTTTTATTTCCTTTTTTGATAGCATAGTTTTTAGTAACTCTTTTTCATCTTGTTTGTAATTTGGATATATAGTATCTAAAAACTCCATTACTTTTGTTTTTTTACCTTTTCCTTTTGGTGCTTTAATCCATGGATGAAACATTTTTTTGCCAACACCGCACAATGCCAATAGTTTCCAAAATAACTGACTATCGCCTTCGTGCTTTTGTAATAATGAAAAATCTTTATTGCAGAATTCATTAACATTTTCAATATATTCTTCTTGTAAACTTCTAATTCCTTTTACACTAGATGCAAATCTCATTGATACAAATGGTGAAAATGATTTCTTTTCTTCTTCAGATAATTTTTCATACCATTCCATATTACCTATATCAATGTTGTATAACATAGAATTAAGATTTACTTTTGACATTAGAAAAAATCTCCTATTAATAATTCGTCTGGAATTTGATTAATATCTTTTGCAAAATAAACACATGGCGGATTTGGACCATCATGTACTGGTACTGCAAGTATGTGTCCATGCTTTAGTTTTGGCAAATACCATTTCACATCTTGGAAAACATTTACTACTTTCGGTTCAGCTGTTCTTATCATATATTCTTTTAATGGATTTGATGTTAGTACTTCAAAGCCTCTATCATTTAAACTTGTTAATGGCACCATTTCACAAACCCCTAAATCTTTTTCAATAATCATTACACTCCAATCAATTGGCATTTGTACTGTGTGTTCTCCTACTTCCAATACCATGCTTGGTGCATTGAACGACTCCAAAAAAATTAATGGAATAAAGAAAAAGTCAATATTCTTTTTATTCGTAGTATCAAGTACACAATATTGTAGATCATCTACAAGCTCAGGAACTTTGTTTAAGTTGTAACTGATGTTATGTGTTGTTAAAATTTTCATATGTTTACCTTGTTTATAGTATACGGATAATTTGCCTCTTTGTAAAACTTTTTTCTTGCCGTCAAATGTCTTTTTGAAAATTTACATGCAGAAGTTATATCCCAGATCTGTACATGATCCTTATCTTGTGCTTTCCTAATACCTCTTCCAATGCTTTGTATTACCCTTACGAAGCTTTTTCCGGGTTCTACAAGCACCAAATTAAATATTCTGGGTATATTGATACCCACAGCCGCAATACCGTATGTTGCGATTAATACTTTGTGTTGTTCTGTTGCAATTTCTCCATATTCTTCTTCTCTATCCTCAGTTTTTGTTTTACCTTGTATGAATACTGATCCTGGTATAAGATCCTGTAACATTTCTCCAGACTTAATACGATCAATCAATATCAAAGTATTTCCTCCAGATCTAACTTCATCAATTAAATTACTCAAGAACTTTAGTCTTTCTGAATTGGTTGTGAGATACGACACTTCTTCTTGATATGTTCTAAATGAATTTATATCTTGTGTTTGTATTATATTAACATGACAATTTGCTAATACTCCTTTATCTTGCAACTCACTTGCTGACAGTTGATTTATCACAGTACCTAAAGAACATATCAAACTCATTTTTTCATATTCTTCTTTTGGTACCGTACCAGTTAATCCCCATCTTATTGGTATGTTAGAAAATGGTCCTGTTAGTAACGATTTAAGTACATCTGCTTTTGCCATGTGTACCTCATCAACAATGATACAATTAACGTCTTTAATAAACTCGTCAATTGGAAATTCGGCTTCATCTTTTTTAGTATTTTTATTTAGAATATTAAGGCTTTGCCAAGTACAGATAGTATGAGTGTGTCCTAACTCTTTACGTTCTCCGAAATAAACACCAACATCTAATCCAACGTTTTTATAATCTTCTTCTGTTTGTGTAACTAGACTTTTATTTGGAACAATAACTATAGTTCTACCAAACTGTTCACACATTTTAGAAAGTGCCGCAGTAATAATTGTTTTTCCGGCTCCT
>MDSZ01251036.1_pt1 | contig 14697 bp, 10 predicted proteins | sample 811201 | NCBI WGS metagenome assembly MDSZ01 (sample SAMN05326647, study PRJNA326480) | marine metagenome | isolation source: seawater | place: Indian Ocean: North | collected 2010
TTACTGGAAATCAATAATGAAAGAATTAATTCACGTGAAGAATTCATCATTCTTGTTTCTTCTTTGAAGCCGGGAGATGAAGTCAAAATTCTTTTGGACAGGAATGGCTCGGAATTGTCAGTCAAAGCTAGTTTGGGCACTAGGCCAAAGTCTGAAAAATAGCATACGGAACAATGAAAAAGATTTTCTCTCTTTTGTCTTCAATCATCCTGTTTTGGGTCTGTGCGGATGCTGATTCAAACAACACAAGTGATATTCTTTCCAAGGAATACAGGCTTAATGGCATTTACACTCAAAATGCATTTGGGTTGGCCAAGGAAAAAGCTCTTCATTCAACCGTACGATTAACGAGAAATGACAAGTTGATTGCAATGGGTACGATCGTCAGTCCAGATGGACTGGTACTTACCAAGGCCAGTTCTTGTGTGGGAGCAAGGGAGGCAACACTATCAAGCGGTGACCGCTTCAATTTAAGAATTAAGAAAAGAAATGAAGACTTGGATTTGGCCTTGTATCAGATGATTTCTGATCGAAAAGATTTTCAACCAATAACTTGGAAAGACGATAACGCATCGATTGGCGTGTCGTGGGTATTGTCGGCATTTACTGAGTTAAATGAAATTCGGGTCGGCATAACAAGCGGCAAACAGCGAAAAATTGGAAGAGAAGGAGGCGTCATGGGTGTAATGCTTGGAAGTGAAGGTCCCTCTGGTATTTTGATCACGGAAGTTGTACCACAAGCTGCTGCAGACAAGGCGGGCGTGCGGGCTGGCGACTTCGTTCAAAAAATTGACGGAAGATCAGTAAAGAAAAGGGAACAAGTGGTCAATATAGTTGGAAAAAAGGATCCCGGCGATGTCGTGGTTATTAAGGTCTTAAGAAAAGAAGTTGATAAGGAATTCAAAATTACCCTGGGCCATCGATCCGTGACTTTTGATATGTTTAATCGCAATATGCAAATGAGTGGCCCTGTTTCCAAAAGAAAGGATAATTTTCCGCTTATCCTGCAACATGACCTCCCCCTACCCAAAGAGGCAATGGGTGGACCCATCTTTAACCTAGAGGGTGAATGTGTCGGAATAAATATCGCCAGAGTCGATCGAGTGACGGTTTTTACACTCCCGGCTGAAATCATAAAGCAAAAAGTGGATTCATTTATTTCAAATCAATGATGGAAATTCTCCTGATCAGAAATCCCAATACCATGCGAAAACCAATTCAGGAACTTCTCCATGCAGATAGAAAAACGAAAGAAAAGGAAGGAGGAGGGCAAGTGACAATTTTATGTTTTAAGAATTTGATCTTAAATCTGCTCTATCAAGATATGGTTCACTTTTCTCTGGTGCTGAGGTTGAAATTTGATTGATGGGTCTAACCTAAAAAATTCTAGAAATAAGATTAAACGCTTCCATTTTTTGCAGAATACCCTCAGATTTGAAAACAATGGAAATGAACAATTATTCTAGAAGACAATTTGTTAAAGCTGGTTCTGCGATCTCCGCTGGGACCCTTCTCGCTTCGCCTCACATTGCCAATGCCCAAAATAGCTCCAAAACTCTCAAGGTAGGATTAGTTGGAATTGGAGGGCGAGGAAGTGGTGCTGCCGCCCAAGCAATGGCAGCAGATGATAATGTGGCTCTTACCGCGATTGGAGATATTTTTGAGGACCGTATCAAATTGCGCAGCCGAATACTAAAAGCTCGGGGGCGCGACAAATATCAGGTGACACCTGAGACTACGTTTACCGGCATTGACGCTTATAAAAAAGTAATTGATTCGGGCGTGGATGTGGTAATCCTGACCTCGCCTCCAAATTTTCGTCCCCAACATTTGGAATACGCTGTTGATAAAGGAGTTCATTGTTTCTTTGAGAAACCTGTGGCGGTTGACTCACCAGGTGTTAGAAAAGTCATCGAACTTGCCAAAAAGGCTAAAGAGAAAAATCTGGGTTTCATGTCCGGTTTTTGCTGGCGCCATCATTTACCCAAACAAGAAGTATTTGGTAAGATACTAAATGGTGCATTGGGTGATGTCCATGCAATGTACTCAACTTACAACGGTGGTGAAGTCTGGAAGAAGAAACGCGAGGAAGGATGGGGCGACTTGGAGGCTCAATTGCGCAACTGGAATGCACACCTCTGGCTTTCAGGCGATTCTATTGTCGAGCAGGCGGTTCATTGCATTGATATGATGCAGTGGGCTATGGGTGACCAACTGCCTCTTCACGCAGAAGGTTCAGGGGGCAGACAAGTCTATAATGATCCTGATAAGTACGGTAATATTTACGATCACTTCGCCTGCGTATATGAATGGGAGAACGGTGCAAAGGGGTATCATTTCTCACGTCAGCAAAACGGAACCGTCGGAAGTTACGAGGTAGAGCTTTTTGGGACCAAGGGCACTTGTTCAGCCAAAAACCGTCACACCATTATCGCTGGTGATGATTCATGGAGATACCGAGGAGAAAACAATGACATGTATCAAACCGAGCATGATGAATTGTTTGCATCCATTCGTGCAGGAAAGCCCTTTAATGATGGTGAAAAAGCTGCTCATAGCTCAATGGTTGCAATTCTTGGAAGGATGGTCGCCTACACGGGTCAGAAGATAACCTACCAACAAGCGCTTAATTCAAATGAAGATCTTACACCACCACACTATGACTGGGAAAAGTCTTTGGAGGTACCCTCGCCTCCAGTTCCTGGAGTTACAAGGTTTGTCTGAATCAAGGTAATTTGATTATACTTTGATTTTGATCCTTTAATAGTTTGTAGAATTCAGTGAATTGAGGGTCCTGTTGGGTTATTTCCGACATGAATTCCTGTCCACTTTGCTCAAAGGCCTTACCCAATTCTAAAATGATTTGTGCGTTTGTTAGATTCTGCAATAGTTGATCATCTTTATGAATGCTTCTGTATGTCCTGACTGTTTCGCAATCATATTCTTGTTCTTCTGCCGATACTTTTTTTGGAGAAAAAGAATTTTCAAAAGATACAACGCTTTTCTTCAAAGCTTTGTCTTCGGTCTTGTCACTTTTTGTTGAATTTAATAAATCGGCAAAATTCGATTTACTTTTATTTTCGAAGTCTATCGCTTCATTAAATTCTACACATTTTAGCATTAAAGTCAGTAAGTCGATTGGGACCATAGTTTCTCCATCATCGTGGATTTGCAGCACTCCTCCCATTTTTCTCTGATATGTATATTCAGAGTTCCTAGCACTGTTTATCATTTCAAAAAGGGAGATGAATGAATCTGCCGAAAAGTTTTGCATGGAGTTCTTAGAGAATACGCATGCAAACCAAGCGGAGTTGATTGGAGAAAGATTTCTAAAAGATATTTCTTCTGGGTTCTGCAGAATTATCATCGAAAATAAATCGTTTGGAACATTGACGGCATTAACGATATCCATGGTTACGTTTTTTAAGCCCCAGAGAATGAGGTTATTGGAAATCAGGGCGTATTCGTTTTTTAGTAAGTCAATTTGAGCAATTAGATTTTCGCTTGAAGAATAAGGTACTGAAACGCAGGCAATCCCCCGTTCGAGCAAAAAAGAGAACAAATATTTAAGATCAACCAGATCCTTTTGCTGCACATCCTCTGTCCGATAGGCAAAAATTAACATAGCTCTTGCAAATTCCAATATGTCGCCCTCTCTTCTTGCGACTCGATTGTTGACATCTTCTGAGGTGGAACTTCTTTTCAACTTTGGAAAAATAACTCCATCAAGACGACAACTCTCATTTTCAAGATTACGAATTACAAAATCCTGAAGTGGATTTTTTACCTGAAGCCTAAACTGTTCATACCGATCTTTAAGGGGTCGCCCAAAACTAAGGATTGTTTTTGTATATTCATTTTCTTCCGAAGCTCTTGAGTTTGTATTTTGCAAAGTCACAACACCTTTTGGTGTTTCTTTGAAATGATCAAATAGGAGTAGCGTTGAAATCTTCTTTCTTTCTGAAACCTCACCCCAAGCCAACCTCAACCTAAAATCAGCGTAACTTTCGACAAACCTAAAGCACAATCCCTCAAATAAAATAATGAGGTAAATACAGAGTATAAATTTTATCGGCCTGATGATTAAATTTTTCATTAAGGCTTCTCCTCAGCCGAATCATTGGGCTTTTCCTCAGCTGAATCATCTGATTCCTCGCGCAATTTCATCAAATCTGCTGGTAAGTCAGCAGATGACGGCGGTGGTAGCATTTTTGTACTTGGACCTACATCAGCAAGTTGGTCCCCCGAATCCTTCTCATTAAAATCAACATCATTAGATGAATCCGCTTCTTCTTCATCAGAAAAGTCCTCACTATTATCTTTATTTTCATCTGGATTCTTTTCTTGGCCTACAGGCAAAGACTCTTTGGCATCCTCGGCATCGGCACTAGTGCTTAAAGCTTCATCATGGTCATCAATTTCATCTTCAGACTGTTCTTCAATTGCCTTTCCGTCGCTGGTTTCCAAATCCGATAACTCACTCTTGGATTCCTCAGCTTTTAAATGATTTTGAACTACGTTCAATGAACTGTCAGATTTCTTGGTACTCTTTCTTATTTTCCCGAGCGAAAACAATAACGGTACAATGATCATACAACACGCGATAAACACAAATAATTGCAATTTATCAGAATTGATCATCGGATGATCATCATATACGACAACCGAAGTTACCAATAGTGCTATTGCAAGAATAACCCACCCCAATGAGTTATTCAGAAACCTTATTTGATCCTTTAACGATTCAAGAAAGCTCGTATAGATAAGTAGAATTGAAAAAATGAAGGTTAAAGCAGTAATCGCCAACTTTACTCCCATTACTTGAACTCCAGTTGAGTCATACCGTTCAAATCCAATTATCTCGGGAATATAGTAGCCAAAAAACCTGGTGTTGGACAGGATAATTGCAAAGTTTTCAAGTGCAGAAAAGCCCAATGCAGTTGTTGCAAGCCAAAAGTATCCCATAAGAAGAAGAGCCAAAATACCAAGGGACGAGAAAAGGGCTTTGCTTTTCGAAAACATATAATTGATGTTTTTATTTGAAATCCTAGCCATTTGGCAAGGATTTGTTGGGGAATCAACTCCCATGCAAAAACAATTGCAAAGAAATTGATCAAATATCAGTCAAAATACCGGTACTATCTCCAACTTGAGATGCTTGAACTCCTGCCCGCTCCAATATTCCAAGGAACAGGTTTGTCATTGGTACGCTACCGTAATCTACATGACGTCCTGTCGACAAACCATGGGATTTCCCCCCCGCAAGCAGAACGGGCAAATCAGAATGACGATGGCGATTACCATCACTAATTCCGCCACCGAAAACAATCATGCAGTGGTCGAGAAGTCTACTTCCGTCAATCTCCCTAATGGTCGAAAGTCTGTTTAAGAAATAGGCGAATTGCTCAGAATAAAACTGGTCAATACGGGCAAGTTTCTTAATCTTCTCTGGATCATTTTTATGATGTGAAAGGGAATGATGACCTTCGGGCACCCCAATATCTCGAAAACTGCGATTGCTACCGTCATGGGCTAACAGGAAGGAGCTTATACGGGTGGAGTCGCTCTGAAAAGCCAGTGCCATCATATCAAACATGATGCCAATATGTTCTTTATAATTACCGGGAATTCCATCAGGGCTTTTTAGAGAAGGATTTTGATCCCAATTTTTTTCTTCTCTATCTAAACGCTGCTCAAGTTCGCGAATACTCGAAAAATACTCATTGAGTTTTTCTCTGTCATCTTTACCAAGACGTTTATTAAGACTGCCTGCCCCATCTAATGCAAAATCGAGTATGCTTTTGTTCAGAGTTCTTCGCTTGAGCTGATTTTTGCGATCAAGAGTTGAAGAGGCATCTCCAAAGAGTCTTTCAAATACCAGACGAGGATTCGACTCAGGAACCATCGGCATGGAATCTGTTTTCCATGATAAATTGTATTGATAAGCACAACTGTAGCCTGAATCGCACTTTCCAGATCTTCTGACTCCATCACAACTAAGCTCTAAAGATTTAAGCTTTGTATTGTTTCCAATAGACTCAGCGGCAATTTGATCTACGGAAATACCGATTTTTATATCCTTACCAGCAGTCTTTTTTGCTTGGCAACCGGTAAGAAAAGTAGCGTTAGCTCGGGCATGATCCCCTCCACCGTCACCATTTGCATATGCTTTGGTATGATTCAATCCACTCATTACCTGAAAATCATTGGTATGTGACTGAAGTGGCTTCAGACTAGTTGGCAGCTCGCTCAACTTACCAAATTCCTTAGGTTTCCATTCTTCCAAAATGACCCCATTTGGTATGTAAGTGAAACCCATGCGCAATGGAATGTTTGTCGATCGGGTATTGCCAAAAGATTCAAGGGATGGAATTGCCAAGGCAGCACCTAATCCCCTGAGTACAGATCTACGGCTAATATTTATTGAAGACATTTAATATTTATTAACTAAAACTAATGGTTTAGGACAGATTAATCAAATCATCTTATTTGGAAAACTGAAAGGGCTTACTTTGGATTACTTTGAAAATCAGATCCGCGAGCTTGGGCTTTTCTTGCTTTCCTGTTCCTATGACTTCGTCTACTGCCACTCGATCTTTAAAAGTGAGGCCACGCCCTAATCCATAAATAAACAATTTTTGCGTCAGGCAGCGGCTGATCGCATGCTCCTTATTTTCTTTCAGAAAGTTTTGCAGTTCACGAACGCCAGTGAACTTTTCTCCGGAACTAAGCTTACCGGAAACATTTAGGCTTTTTCCTCCCTCCTGACTCCGCCATTTTCCGACAGCATCAAAATTATCCATGGCATAACCCAAATTATCCATACTAGCGTGGCATGAATAACAGGTTGGGTTTTTCGAATGCTTTGCCATTTGCTCTCTAAATGTAAGCGGCTCACTATTGTTATCATGAGGTTCTTCCAGTTCAGCCACACCTGGTGGGGGATCTCTTGGGGGTGCGGCCAGCAAATTATCCAATACCCATTTCCCTCGCTTGACCGGTGAAGTGCGGGTAGGATTAGAGGTAATGGTAAGGATGGAACCGTGGGTAAGTAATCCACCCCTTTTCTCCAAGTCTTCTCCACGAAAAACCACCTTCTCAAAGTTATTATTAAAATCTCCGGAAATACCATAATATTTCGCAAGATCCTTGTTGATAATCGAGAAATCTGCACCAAGCAATAATTCCAAAGGTAAATTTTCCACCAGCAGATGTTTGAAAAATTCCTCGGTTTCCAAAACCATAGATTCACGGACATTTCCGGTGAAAGCAGGAAACTGGGAAGGGTTCGGGTTTACCAGGCTCAAGTCTCTTAACTGGAGCCATTGTCCGCAAAAGTTTTTCACGAATTGATTAATCTTTGGATCTGCAATCATCCGATCAAATTCTTTACGCAAATCGGCCCTCAACATTCCTTGCCGTGCAAGATTCCAAAGATGATCATCTGGTATTGAGCTCCACAGAAAGTATGACATCCGATGAGCCAGAGCAAACTCATCAAGAAGATCTGTGCCGTGGATTTTATCGGATTTTTTTTCTTCGCGAAAAATAAAAGTTGGCGAAATCAATGAGGCTTTTAAGGTTTGTCTAACAGATTCCAATGGGCTCAGCCCATTATTTCTCATTTTTTCATAAAAAGATTCATGCCTAGCAAGTTCGGATGAATCCAATGGCATCCGATATATTCGCGGCAGACATTTACCCAAAGAAGATTTTGCTTCCTCATCTCCAATCTCTTCTGTTTTCCATTTTCCGAAAAAATGTGTTCTTGCTTTTTTTACCTCCTGAGAAACTCCTTTGGGAAGAGATATCTCAACCGACTCCACGTAAAGATTCCGATCCCTTCTTTCAGGGTTCTTGTTTTTGGGGTCCCAGTAATCATTAGGAAAAGTTAGTGAGATTTGCCCTTTTGACATGGTCTTATCATTAAGCCGAAAAGTATATGATTCCAGATCGGGGTACTCCGCATTGATTGAAAATTGAGTAATTTCTTGACCATTAAGTCCAACAACCATCTTGGCCAATTCATTTCCTGCACGGCTGGCGGTTGCCAGAACCTTCACCTCATATTCACCATCGACTGAAGATTGAATGTTTGGCAGATTGATGGTGCCTCTAGAAGCAAGCACTTTGACACCTTCATGCATTGCCCCACCTATGAGGTCTTCTGCTTTTAAATGTATACTTCTTCCCTGATCATCCACAGCTCCCAAAGCCTTTTCCATAATAATATCTGCCATTCCCAGGTACTTTTCCATCAATAGCGGAGAAAGCGTAAGCACTTCGCCTATGGTATCGAAGCCATAGCCCGTATCATCTGCAGGGAAATATTTTTGGGCGTCAATTCTAATACCGAATAAATCGTATATCGTATTTTCATATTCGCTCCGGTTGAGCCTTCTTAGCACAACATGACCGGGGTCAATTTCTTTAGGGAGGTGATTAAAAGAAGCTTCTTCAATCCAAGATAAAATAGAGGTTATTTCAGCATCATGGGGTTGTGTTACATTTGCTGGAGGCATATTTCGATTGTAAATATTTTTCCAAACACGATCCCATGCTTTTGAATGATCTGAGTAGTTTCCAAGAGCAATCAATTCATCCATTGCAAAATCACCTTTTTTAGCTCCTTCTCCATGACAATCATAACAATACTCCTCTAAAAGAGGCAGAACCTTTTCCGGGAAAAAGGCTTCGTCTTGTGCGCAAATAAAACCAGTACTGACCGAAAGGATCAATGACATGCAAATTTTCATTATTTCTAACCAATTATCTTTTTTTCCAACTGAAGGAACCTTCTACTGGAAAAATTGCTGTTCTAGTTTTCGAGGCATAATTATCATAAAAGAGATCGAATCGTGAGGTCATCAAAAAAAATGGGTTTACTTGAATAGGGAAAACCCCAGAGGGCACACTTCCCACCCTTATACTCAATATTAAATTCTTGGCTAAAAAACCATTCATTTGGCTCTTTGTCTTGTTTTGGCCAAAGCTTGAATTGCAAACAGGTTGATTGATCGCCGTCTCCACAGGGCAATGCCTGAAAACGAATGCTCCACCACTGATCCCCGACCCAATGAAAGGGAAGTTCCTTGAAAACATTTTCATCCATGGACAGCACAATGTTTTTGGCGGCTGGATTGAGCCTCAGTCGATATCCACGCACACCCCCTATGGCTGCGGCAATTGAAGGCATTCGGCGTCCCTTTTTGCTCGCAAAAAAAGAAAAGTTCAACTCAAGAGCATTTTCCCTTAATCTTGGCCCGAAAAGTAATCCAAAATCTCCCATTGGCGTGCCTGGCAAAAAGAGGCTATTGTCATCATTTGGCCCTTTCTGAACCGTATAAGCCCCATCCAAAATAAAAATGCTTTCAGGCTCAGTGTTAACTTCTGTACTGGAAAAGTTCTCACTAAATTCCAAGCTCCATTCCTTATGCTCATCAATGTCTTTTTTTTCCGAGTCATCTTTTTTTGCGTTTCTAGCAGTCGGTTTGTCATTTGAACTCTTATTCCATATGGCTTGCTTTAGGCAACCGGATACACCCATCAAAATCAAAAAGATCAACAGAATGCGGATGAAATAATATTTAGAACAGTCGTTTGAGATGTTATTCATTGCTCAACAAATGAAGCTGGCTTTTCCGTAAGGTCAAGAAAACCGCAAGGTAAACCCAGAAAAATGATAGCAGGGCAAGAGCTATGAAAAACCATGCGTAGGCCAAGCTTGGCTTGTCAATTACACCGCCAAACAAAGCTGGAGCAATACCAAGAATAGCAGAGCCAGATCCTAGTGCAATGCCCCAAAGAGCCAATTGCACATGCTCCAAAAAAGCAGATGACCGAATCTTATTCAAATGATATCCAAGTGCTTCAAAAAGAGCTGTTTCATAGCTTCTTTCCACTAGGTTTCGAGCCACCACCAACCCCAGTCCACAAGTTCCAATTAGCATGCCCAAACCGCCCAATCCCTGAAAAATCGACAGGTATGTATTTTCAACAGTTTGGAGTTCGGCAAGTCTTACCCTTGCCTCCCGGAATTCCATCCCATGCTGATATAGCCTGTCCTCAAGATGCTTGGCCAAACTTCGCCCATCCTTCAGTTTCCCTGTAACCATAAAACTGCGGTATCCTCCTTGTTGCTTAAACTTATTCAGGAAATCTTCTTCTTTTATGAAAAGGGCACCTTGTAACATTGAGCCTTTAAAAGCACCGACCAATTCAATTTCAAAAGGGTTCCCATCGCCATCCGTAAATTGGATTCGATCACCCAAACCCATTTTCAAGGCCCACATCATCGTATTTTGGTCAACCAAAGCAGGAACAACGTCTTTTGCCAGAATCTTGTTAAGGCTAGTCCAATTACCTTCAGCAAATTCAAATCTCCCCGAAAATTCACTTGTCTTTACTCCATAGATGCGGGGACGAAGTGCTTTGTTTAAATTCAAACAACTCGCATCATCCCCTTCCCGGACTCGCAACGGGACAATGCCCGAGTTGGTAAAAAGAGTTTCGTTCAAATCAAAAAGTTCCTTTGCGTCCTTGCCGTTCAGGTCGTCGTAAATGGGTGAAGCGGAGTCTCCCCAAAAAGAAAAGCCACCTGTACCCGACTTAAAGTTTTCCGGGTTAGTTTCAGGAAATTTCCGGAAGGCACCCGTGCTTACCACTAGAAAGGCACCAGCGGCCATTGAGCCGACCGTAACTAATCCCCTGCCAGCTCTGCGACCAAGATTTCTTCGGTAAAGCTGTGAAATTTTTGTTAAATTATTTTGATCAATATTTTCCCTTCCTAAGTTAGCGCGAAATAGAAACAGGCCCCCAATCAATAGTATTCCGCCAGCTCCAAAAAAAGACATGGATGCCTGATGACTAGTCAATCCGACCGTCCATGGTAATCCTACCGCTCCCGCAATACAAATTATTCCAATCCATTGAGGCCATTTTTTGGATGATAAAATATTGGTTTCATTTTGAATGCCTCCGTCTCCAGTCTGCAAAAGTTCTATAGGCTCTCGAGATAGAAGGTTTCTCGCCGACCAGACCATCGACAGAAAACAAATGATGGTCGAAATAAAACCACCAATAAACATCGATAAGGTTGTTGCATGATAAGAGAAACTGGCTCCCGAGACCGCACCGCTCCATTCACCGCTTAAAAGATTTAGAATCGCTTTCCCATATAAGGAGGCCATCAAAACGCCGATGAAAGACCCTATGATAGCGACTGCAAAACCTTCTCCCCAGAAGACCATTTTTATTCTTCGAATTTTCCACCCAAGTGCCCGTAACAATCCTATCTGCTTACTTCTTTGTTCCAGCGAAAAACTGAATAGCATACCTGTGATCGCCAGAACCGCCGTGATCACAAAAAAACTGAAGCCCATGAAGAGCTGTCCAAAATCGACTGGTGATTCAACCGATTGCTTTGCATCCGAACGCAACTCCCGAAGAATCAAGCCTGCATCCTCCGCCTTCAGATTCTCGCGCAAACGAGCAGCAAGTTCATCATTGGAAAAATCATTTTTGCCAATTCGTAAACCGGTAAGAGACCCCCACCGGTTTCCCCACATTTCCTGACCTGTCTTTAGTGAGACAAACCCTTTGGGGGTTCCCCGGTATAGATCCCAGTAGTCCTCGTCCCGATCTCTCACCGTGTGTACAATTGGTATACCCGTATCCCATTCCCCGCATGAATCTGCATCTGAAAGACCCGGAAAACGAGGCGTCCATTCACTTTCCTGATCTTCAGGTACAGGGTTTGGAAGAGGCAAAATCTTTTTCAAAATAAACTCTCTGGATGATTCGATTAACTTTCTTCTCTCTCCAACCGTGTAATAGCTAACGCTTATTTTATCGCCAAGCGTTGCATTTAGATCATCCGCTGCCCATTGGTTTAGTGCAATCTGATCGTCCTGCCACTCATCTCCCAAAAATTCAACCTTTCTTGGTTCCACCGCACTCATCATCGAATACGGTATCAGTGAACTACCATTGCTCTCGGATTTCTTTTCAATGGCATTTACCAAATAAGTCAAAACTCCACTTGCCTTAGAATTCAGACCCCTACCCTTCGCAACCAAACCTTCGGATAAAAATACCTGCCGGGTTCGAATGCTCCATTCTTTGGAATTATTCAAATCCTTTATCTCGATGCCTGCATCCTCAAGTTTCCAGCTTTCATTTATTGCCTTTTCGGTGGAGTCCAATTCGATTTCACCCTCTGATTCTTTTCCCATAAGAAGAAAATTGGCAAATTTTGTACTTCTGGAAACTTCATCAAAAGATCGAAATAGTTTCTTTTGTAATGCTTGTAGGGAAACGAACAAGGTTAACGGTTCACGCTGATTTCCCTGTAGTCCAAAATTCCCAAATCCGTCCGAAGGTACGATTCCACCAAACTCCTTGTTCATGGTAACAAACTTATTATCCCGTTCACCAGACAAAGGGGCATCTCTTGAGAATAAACTTGGTTCCTCCATTCTCAGGATCAGCCTGTCTCCCTCCTCCACTTTAAGTCGTTTGGCCAATCGTTCGTTCACAAAAAATACTTCGGGTCCCCATTTTTGAAATTCTTTTTTCATCGACCATGTCCCCATTGGCGTATGAGCAAAGTCTGGAGCTAATCTCCAAAATCTTTCGTCCACTCCAAGAACCTGTACATTGGCCACTTGCACCAAACCTTCTGGGGAAGTCAGCATGCCTCGTGAAAGTGCAATTGGCGCGATCAGTGTGTGATCTTCTTTCAACTCCGAATGGATTCGGGTTGCCAAGTCTTCTTCAAAAAATCCGTCGGGGGAAAGCATGGCAATGTCTCCCTTGCCTATTCTTTGTTCAGCCAATTTACGTAGGGTTGAGCGTACCGAATCTCCAACAGTCAGAGCTCCAGTCAACACCAAGGAACACATGGCGGCAGCCAAAGTGATGCCAAGGTTGTGCCTGTGGAAAAAACGCAGGTTTCTCCCGATTACTTTCCAAAGGCTCATTATCTCTCCTGCCTTAAATTCCCCTCATCCAAATGGTAGGCTTTTTTCATCTTACTGGCACTGCCGGAAGAGTGAGTAACCATTACCAAGGTCAAGGATTTCTCTTCATTTAATTCATTCAGCAAATTGACCAGATGTTCAGAATTTTTCTTGTCCAATGCACCCGTAGGCTCATCAGCCAAAAGCACAGCTGGTTGATTGATCAAAGAACGTGCCACTGCCACTCTCTGCCTCTCTCCCCCTGAAATCTGTCCTGGAAAATGAGTTGTGCGATGTCCTAACCCTACCTCTACCAGGAGTTGATTTGCCCTGTCCTTCAGGTCTCCAGTGTTCTTTCCACCAAAGCCGGCAAGTCCAGGGAGCATTACATTTTCGATTACGGTACAGGATGGGAGCAAATGGTGAGCTTGAAAGACAAACCCCACAGTTTGGTTCCGGTACTCGGAAACTTCTTCTTTCCCTAACTGATTAAGGTCTTTCTGATCAACAATGAGCTTCCCGTTGGTTGGTTTGTCAAGTAGTCCAATAATGTTGAGCAGGGTACTCTTGCCCGAACCAGATGGTCCAACAATTGCGACCGAACTGCCTTCTTCCACCTCAAGATCAATATCACTAAAAACATTTACCGCCTCTTCCCCATCTGGAGACGCAAAGGATTTGGAAAGTTTCGAAATTTCAATCATTTTATTCATTTTAAAACTTATTTCTATTCAGGTTTAATCCAACGTCTTGCTTTCATCTCTTGTCTTGGAAGAGATCCGTATTCAACTGTCTCCACTGGGATTCGCAGAGAAAATGATTCCTGCAAAGCACCCTCCAAAAGAGAAACAATATTCTCTTCAGATTCGATTCTTATTTTTACTTCCAGCATGGAATCGCGTTTTTCAAAAATAACCTGGTACTCCCTGATTTCAGAAAAACGAGCAATCACCGAATCAACTGCGGTAGGATAAAGATTTACACCTCTTACCACAACCATGTCATCGGTGCGCCCGAGGATCCCCCCACTAAGATCAAAGGTGGGCAATCCGTTTTCATCATGACTCAGTTGTGCCTTCACAAGATCACCCGTACGGTACCTAAAGACCGGGCATCCTATCCTACCCAGTGTTGTCAGGACCAACTCCCCTTTCTCGCCATCCTTGACCGGATCTGCAGTTTTTGGATCAACCACCTCGGGATAGTATGAATCAAGAATGATTCGCAAACCACCTTGCCCTCCAGGTATTTCATAAGCTACAGGTCCGACCTCCGTCATTCCATAATGATCATGGACCTTCACACCGTTACCCCAACCCAAACTGATTCGGCTCCTCCCCTCGGGCAAGCTCCCTCCTGTTTCCCCTGCCAAAATGATTGATTTCAATTCATGCCTTGCAAGATCAATGCCTGATTCCTTGGCATAACCGTTGAGACGCATGGCGTAGGTGGGCGTACAAAATAGATGCTCCGCCCGTTGTTTCAAAATACCATGAAGTCGTTGCTCCGTGCTTTGCCCTCCTGCTGGTATGCATAGACAACCTCTCCGAGTGGCAGCTTCATACGCCGTCCAAAAACCAAGAAAAGGACCAAAAGAGAATGCAAAAAAACAACGAGAGCCAGGATTAACCTCCGCGGATTCCAATACTCGATCCCAATTTCCAAGCATCCACCTCCAGTCAACCATCGTGTCCAGCCAAGCCATGGGTTTACCCAGCGTCCCGCTGGTTTGATTAAA
>MDSZ01135605.1_pt1 | contig 14694 bp, 20 predicted proteins | sample 811201 | NCBI WGS metagenome assembly MDSZ01 (sample SAMN05326647, study PRJNA326480) | marine metagenome | isolation source: seawater | place: Indian Ocean: North | collected 2010
ATTTTTCCTGTTGCGTGGACTTGGCCCACAGGTAAAAAAATTACTTGTCCAAAAACAAATTTATTTCTAAAACCTTACAAAACTTATGACAATCACAAACGCATAGCCGCGGCACAAAGTCATTTTAGATTATGGCAAATGTGTGTGTCAATGAACGAACCTATTATGATATTAGAACATGATGCTCTATTCACACGTAAATTTACAGCACAAGAAACATCTGCTAAAGTAGTAGGAGCATACAGTATAAATGATCCCAAAGGTGCAACGTTTAAATCAAAAGATTATTCTAACAAATTAAAGGAAGGATTTAATTCGGTGCCTTGGGTCGCACCAGAAAATATTCCTCAAGGACTACCAGGTCATTCTGCTTATGTGATAACTCCTTGGGCGGCACGAGATATAATACAAAAGCAAGACAGTATAGGTTGGTGGCCCAATGACGCCATAATGTGTAAGCAGTTGTGTAATTGGTTGTATGTATACAAACCATTCTTTACCAAAACACAGGGCATCAAATCTACTACTTCCCTATAAATTTACCAATAAATATTTCAAACAAAACACCATGAAAATATACGTAGGATATGACACAAGAGAAGACATTGCCTATCAAGTGTGCGAACATTCAATATACAGCAATTCTTCAGATGCTCAAGTTGTTCCATTGAATCAACAATCATTACGACAAGACAAGTGGTATTGGAGAGAATTAGACAAACTAGCCTCCACAGAATTTACATTCACAAGATTTTTAATACCAGCACTAGAAAATTATAAAGGCTGGGCATTGTTTTGTGATTCTGATATAGTTTTTACAACTGATATAAAAGAATTATTTGAACAAGCAGATGACAAGTATGCTGTTATGTGTGTGAAACATGACTACACACCCAAGCCAGGAATCAAAATGGATGGTCAAAAACAAACTGTGTATCCAAGAAAAAATTGGAGTTCTGTTGTGTTATATAATTGTGGACACAAATCAAACGAAAAATTATCAGTAGATTTAGTAAACAATCCAAATTATGATGGAGCATATTTTCACAGATTTAGTTGGTTAAAAGATGAAGAAATAGGCACGTTGTCACATGAATGGAATTGGCTTGTGGGTTGGTATAAAGAACCACAAGATGGTGAGCCGAAAGCACTGCACTACACAGAAGGAGGCCCGTGGTTTAAAAATTATCGTAATTGCGAATACGGTGATGTTTGGAAAAAATATCTCAACACCATGATGAGCAAATGATATGCACTACTATTTTGATGGGGAAGATCAGATATTACAACATTGGAACGCAGGATTAGGTAGCCATTATCTTCCTTATGAAGATATAAAGAAAACACCACTAGAAAACACAGTAAGTTTTAGAAGTCTAGCCAAAAGAAAAATAATAAGAGACTGTAAACAATCCGGTAGAACTTTTTATTATATTGATACAGGATATGTTGGAAATCTTATTAAGACAAAACTATATCATAGAGTAGTCAAAAATGACGTACAACACAGTACAGTGTTTGACGCACCAGATGATCGCTGGCGTAAAATACAATCACGAAGTCCGGAATTAGAATTTGTAGAGTGGCGTAAAAATCACAAAGGCAAAATTTTACTTGTAACTCCAAGTGAAAAGCCTTGTAAGTTTTATAACATAGACAGAGATCGTTGGGTTGAAGATACAATACAAACATTGAAGCAACACACTGATAGAGAAATAATTGTTAGAGATAAAGGTAAAAGGCATGAAAGAGTTGGTGAAGGTAGTGTGCCGAAATATCTAATAAAAGAAAAAATATATGCCACTGTAACTTATCAATCTATTGCGGCAATAGAGAGTGTGTGCGTAGGAGTCCCTGCTTTTACAATGGAAAAAACTGCGGCTGACAGTGTTACATCTAAAGATTTAAGTAAAATAGAAACACCTTTTTATCCAGATAGAGATCAAGTACACAAATGGCAACATTGGTTAGCATACTGCCAATATCATATCAGTGAACTAGGTTCCGGAGAAGCAATTAGGATTATGGAGAGGTATAAATTGTTATGATAAATGTTGTAGCCTACATGAAGGTTATTCCTCCTGGGAATAAAAAGCCACAAAAGCCTTTAATAATAAAAAACTTTATTGATGGTGTTAATGCCTGCGGTGACAAAGGAATTATAAGCAATTCTTGGACGTTGATACCTGCAGATGTTTCTGTTTTACAAGGATTTGTACATCAGCAACCTCAAAAACATAGACATCTTATGTTAAGAAAGACTGTGTTTGAACAACAGCAAAAACGAAACAAACGCACTATGATTGTGGACTCAAGTTTATTTTTGTACGCTGATCCTAATCAATCAAAAAATTATTTACGATATGGATATGATGGAATTTTTCCTAACACAGCAGAGTATTGTTGGGACAATCCAGACCCACAGCGTTGGGAAGTGATTAAAAAAGATTTAGGTATAGATTTAAAACCATGGAGATTGGGTGGGGGAAAGTATATTTTAGTTTGTTGTCAAAGAGATGGTGGCTGGAGCATGGATGGCTTAAAAGTAAATGTTTGGCTACAACACGTTATTGAACAAATTAGGAAGTTTACAAAAAAAGAAATAAGAATTAGATTTCACCCTGGTGACAAGGCATCATCACAATGGAAATCACTTGTCAGACAATGGATAAACAGTGGACAGCCAAAATATCAAAACATTGAAATAAGTGGTGCGAAAAATCTTATAGATGAATTTGCTCTTGCTCATGCGGTAGTTGGTCATAACTCCAGTCCAACTGTTGCTTCTGTAATTGAAGGTATCCCAACATTAGTTACTGATCCAGAGAGAGCACAAATAAACGGAGTTAATCAAGTCAAATGGGAAGACGTAATAGATTCACCTACTCCGTATGATAGAGAATTGTGGATTAGAAGACTCGCACAAATACATTGGACACTAGATGAAGTTAAATCAGGATTGGCATGGAAACATTTAAGGAAATATGTTAAATGATTACAACTCTTACAACTTTTCATAAACCTGGATTAGACTTATATGGACAAAGATTCATAGATAGTTTTGCTAAAAATGTAGATAAAAAAATTAAATTGTTAGTGTACGCAGAAAATTGCACACCTATTAATCCAGATAGTAATCAGATAACAATAATAGATGCTAAAGAACTTACAAAGTTAAATCAATTTAAATCACGTTGGGGTAATGTGCCTAAAGCAAATGGTAAATGCCCTTTTCCGGAAAAACGACCAAGAGATCATCATAAAGAATTTAAATGGGACGCAGTAAGATTTGCCAACAAAGTTTATGCTGTGTTTGATGCTGTGACAAGAACAGATGATCAGTGGACAGTGTGGATTGACGCAGATACATTTGTACATAGTCCAATATCTTATAAACAATTTGAAGACTTACTCCCAAATGATAAGTGGATTACTTTTGTAGGTAGAGGTAAAGGTTCACAAACTTGGCCCGAGTGTGGTTTTTATGGCTTAAACACGCACAACGAAACTTGCAAAAGATTCTTATCTGAATTTGAACGTGTGTATGAAGATGCCGACAATGGTATTTTTAAATTAGACGAATGGCATGATAGTTTTGTTTTTGGGAAAATATTAAATCAATTAACTCCTTTAAATAAAAATTTTTATGATTATTCAACAGGCATATACAACAAAACTGCTAAAACAGGAGGCGGTGGACATCCTCTAATTAATTCAATACTGGGAAATTATTTTGATCACATGAAAGGTGCACGTAAAACAAAAGGCAAAAGTCAAAGAAAAGATTTAATATCTGCTCGTGCTGAATCTTATTGGAATGAAGTTTAGTCTATTCACAAACAATGGTCCTCTGAACAGTCCTTTAGTGTGGGAGGCAGTCAAAGCGGGTCTTAATAGATTAGGACACAGTGTTGATGAAAATAATTTAGATACAGATATACCTGTAATCTGGTCACTGTTATGGAATGGCAGAATGTTGAAAAACAAATCCATTTGGAACACATTTAGACAACAACATAAAAAAGTTCTTGTTATAGAAGTAGGTGGCATTAAAAGAAATATCACATGGAAAGTAGGAATAAACGGAATCAATAGAGCAGGCGAGTTTGGTCCGTTGAATAACAATGACTCAAGAGTAAAACAGTTTGAATTATCATTGCGTCCTTGGCGTACTGAAGGAGATCATATATTATTATGTTTACAACATGACAAAAGTGAACAATGGGCAAGTATGCCTCCGTTGGACAAGTATATAAAAGACACTGTTGAAAAAATAAGACAATATACAGATAGAAAAATTGTTGTTAGACCTCATCCTAGATGCCCTTTAAAAAATATGCCTGTGTTAGACAACGTAGGTTATGAAATACCAAGGCAGATTAAAAATACATATGACGATTTTGACCTCAATTTTGCCAATGCTTGGGCAGTGATAAGTCACAGCAGTAACCCAGGGATCCATGCTGTATTGAATGGAATACCTGCTTTTGTCAGTGAAGAAAGCCTAGCATATGATGTAGGAAACCCAGATTTCAGCACCATTGCCAGCCCAAAGACGCCCGATAGACAGCAATGGCTAAATGATTACACACATACTGAGTGGACTATTGAAGAAATAGCACAAGGTATTCCTTTTTCCAGATTGACTTTTTAACCAAAATCTATTATAATAATGGTATGCGTTCAATTACCATAGAAGAGTGTTTAGAATTAATGGCAGGTTTCTCTGCCAAAGCGGTTACGCCAGCATTTATTCTATTGGATCGTGATAAAAAAATTATTACAGATATTGCTAAAAAAGTGTATAAGGGCACAGCATTAACTGATAGACAACTAGATGCTGTAAAAAAAATATTAATAACCAGATACAAATCGCAATTTAGAATGAGAGGCATTGATTTAGAAAACAGTGTTAACAATCTAAGACAACCTTTAAGGCATTTAGACAGAAGTGAATACATAAGAATTGAAGAAGGATCTAATTATTTAGAACCGTATTGGTCAGGATTTACTCCAAGCAAAGTTGTGGTAACAAGATTTCCATTTAACATGACTTACTCTAAACAAATTACTGAAGTAAGAAAATTATTAGGACCTTTAAACAGTAGATTTTATTCACAGAAATTAAAAGACAAATATATTTTACCATACACAGAAAAAATTGTACATAGACTAATTGGTAAATTTAAAAATAAAATAAAAGATATTGATCCTATTTTATTAGACGTTTACAATGAATGTGAAAAAATTTACAAAAAAGAAAAAGAATACGTGCCAGGTATTTACAATTACAAAATACAAAATAGTTCAGAAACAGTGACAAAATACTATCAAGAATATTTTGGTGATCCAGTAAATGAAAATCTTTATCTTTATTTTGACAGAAAAGAAAAAATGGGATTAAAATATTTTGACAAAGATATGTTAAAAGAATCAAGTAAAGATTTATCTCCTTTGAGCAACGCAATATTACACAGAACATATGCACGAATTAATTTGGATACAAAAAAATGGCCCTTAGAACAAATTATTAATACAATTAGTGAATTAAGACGTTTTCCTTTATTAGTTGTGCTATCTGGTACAACCGAAAAAGATAGTTTGAAAGATTTACACAAGACACATAAACTGTTTAAAAATATTGTTGATGATAAAGATGTTAGTGTATTGGTAAGATGTAAAAATGGAACAACTTTTGGTAAAGAATTTAACGATTACATTAAAGACAACAGATTAAATAATTCACTTGCGAAAAGTACAAAAATAGTGTATATTACAAGTAAGAAGATTCCAAAGCCTTTGCTAACATCTGAATGGGAACCTGAAGCAGTACTAATTGGAGACAGTACCAGAAGTTATACAAAGGTTGACAAATATATTGGCACCATTGATTTACAATTACAAGTTAATGGTCAAGATAGTTATTGGAATCAAATCCATGTCGGAGCAGACACTATATGAGATGTAAAATTGTAATCACAGATGAAGTCAATGTAAAGATTGAAGGACTACCTGTGGATGTACGCAGAAAAATTGCTAACAAATTTAAATTTGCTGTTCCTTATGCTCGTTATCTTCCTCAATATAAACTAGGACGCTGGGATGGTAAGGTTGGTTTCTTTGGTTTAGGTGGAAACGGTTATGTGAATCATTTAGATAAGATTATAGAATATCTTCACGAATCTGGAGTTGAGATAGAAGAAGTTAATGATAAAAGAGAAAAATTTGACTTAACATTTGATCAGGTAGACAAAAATTATTTTAGTGCCAAGACTTGGCCCAAAGGACATTTATGCGAAGGTCAACCAATTGAACTACGTGATTATCAAGTTGATGTTATCAACAATTTTATTAAAGAGCCACAAAGTTTACAAGAAGTTGCCACAGGTGCTGGAAAAACTATTATCACAGCGGCACTGAGTAGCATTTGCGAAAAGTTCGGACGTACATTAGTAATTGTTCCAAACAAAGGACTTGTAACACAAACAGAAGAAGACTATATTAACGTAGGTCTAGACGTTGGTGTTTACTTTGGAGATAGAAAAGAATTAAATCGTACACACACAATTTGTACTTGGCAAAGTTTAAACGTATTAGATAAAAAAGGCAAAGCAGGTGAATCTGTTTTTACATTAACAGATTTTTTAGATGGTGTAAAAACTGTTATCATTGACGAAGTACACCAAGCAAAAGCAGAAGTATTGAAAAAATTATTAACACAGCATCTGAAAAATGCTCCTGTTAGATGGGGATTAACAGGCACTATCCCAAAAGAACAATTCGAATTTCAAAGTATATTAGCAAGTATTGGTCCTGTTGTAAATCAAATTTCAGCAAAAGAATTACAAGACAAAGGCGTATTATCTAAATGTCATGTGAATGTTGTACAATTAATAGACACAGAAGTTTATAAAAATTATCAAGAAGAACTAAAATATCTTGTGACCAACGACAAAAGATTAGAATATCTTGGCAAATTAATTAACAAAATAAAAGACAGCGGAAATACTCTTGTGTTAATAGATAGACTTACAGCAGGCAAACGCCTTGCTGAGATCATAGATGACAGTGTATTCATACAAGGAGAAACAAAGTTAGCAGATAGAAAAGAACAATATGATGAGATAAGCGATTCAGATAACAAAGTGATTATAGCAACTTATGGTGTCGCATCAGTTGGTATAAACATACCAAGAATATTCAATTTGATTTTGATAGAACCGGGCAAGTCATTTGTACGTGTCATACAATCAATTGGAAGAGGTATACGTAAAGCCAAAGACAAAGACTTTGTTCAGATATGGGACTTAACATCCAGTTGTAAATTTGCTAAAAGACATTTAACACACAGGAAAAAATTTTACAAAGAAGCAAACTATCCTTTTACGATAGAGAAAGTAGATTGGACGAAATGAATTGTTTAGGATTATTTTTAGCAGTATCAATGCACGTTGGTTTGGAAGCGAATTACAACAATGTACATCCACACGCAAGGTGTACCGTAGACAATAATATAGCAGGAGTGTTCTACAACTCCGAAGATAGAATCAGCACATATATCGGTAAGGAGTTTGAATTAGACGAGTATTGGAATATTGAATTAGGACTTGTAACAGGATACAAATCTGAGGATATACTACCAATGATTAGATACAAAGCGGGAGGTTTATTTGTTTCTCCTGCATATGAAAAACATAACGGTGAAGAAAACTACGGTGTAGTAATAGGTTGGGAGATAGGAAAATGAGAATAGCAGGAGCACAAATACCAGTTACAAATGATGTTAGCAAGAACTACGAAGCAATCAAAAAGGCTTGCGATTGGGCAATAGAAAATAATGTAGATTATTTGTTCACACCAGAAAATGCGTTGAGTGGCTACACTGCTGAATCCTTTAACATCAATACTTGTAAAGAAACAGAAGAAGCAATGGCAAGATTAGTAGAGTATGCTTCAAGTCACAAATTAGGTTTGATAGTAGGCACACTATGGTTGGATGATAAAGATAAAATTAACGGTGCTTTCTTTGGATTTAAATCTAATCAATTAAGATTTTATAATCAAGAAGGAGAATATATTGGTTCAACAAAGAAAACAAAGTTAGTAAGTTTTGATGCTGATTGTGTAAAAGAAACAAAAGCACCAGTGATTACTTTGACCAAAGGCGAAGCAAAGTTAAAAGTTGGAGCATTAATCTGTAATGATCTTGTAGGCAATTACTATTGGGGCGGTGATAATCTTGCTTCTAAACTGAAAGATGAACAGGTTGCTCTTATAATTCATGCCAGCAATACACAAAAAGATCAAGGCCCGCATATTAAATTGCTACATGATAACTTCCATGATGCTTGTACTCAGTTTATTTCATATGCTACTAACATTCCAATATTAAGTGTGGACAATCCGTGGCACTTACATGGAGTAGAAAGCAAAGACGGAACATCATTTACATCAGGCATATATCTCCCATTAGAGGCAAAATACCAAGCACCAAAGACAGGCACCCAATATTTTTACTATGATCATAGTGACATAACTTATTCATTCTCGGAAGGAACAGACAAATGAAAATATTAACAGTGGAAAATATTCCATATGATCTAAACAAAATGCCTCAAACAGTTTCAGACGACATGGCATTTAGTGTATTAGATAACAGTAATCCAAAAGAACCTGATTTCTTTTTCTTGCCATTAATTTACATTGAATCATTCAATGCTCCGGCAATAGTTTTAGAAATAGGAGGCAAAGAAGTAACTATGCCACTTGATTGGAGCATAGCAGTAGGAGACAAAGAAGACAGTAACACAGTTGAAGTTGTACCATTAACTAGTATAGCAGATAGAGGATTTTCAGCATTTATTTTTAATCCATTAAACGGATTCAAGGCAGACTTTTACGAAGTAAATGTTGTTAATTTTTATAATGACGTGAAGTGGTACTTTCCAAAAATTAAAAACAATCAACTTTTATCTACACCTTTAACTGATAACAAAAGTCCAGATTGTGCGTTTTTTGTAAAAGACATTTCTAGACAGTGTGAAAGTATAGAATACACTAATTTGCTTTAATGCCAAAAAAGAAAAAAGAAACAGCAATGATTTATGAAAGTCCAGATGGTGGTGCGACTGTGTACGCGAGACCTATTGATGGCAAAGGTGAACGTGTTTTGATTGAACAACCAAATTTTCCAGACTGGTATTTGAATGAAGTAGAAATTTCCGAAATAGTAGATTATGCAAACGAAGGAAACAAGTCTTTACAAATACAGTTAAAGAAGTTAAAATTAATGTATGATTTAATAAAGGACAATAGATGGTAACAAAAACAAACAAACTACCTTTAAAAGACATATTAGCGGCTATCGATATGAATGCCAAGAACGTTTGGGACGAATTGTCAGATGATGAACGTAAACAAGTTTCATTCTATTTGTTGAATAGATATGTAAGTGCTATAAAAGGTAAAACAGAAGACAAACAGTTACAGATATTCAAAACAAATCAATATTATAATAAAAACTTTTTTACACTATCTTCTAAACACAAAAAATTACTTTGGTATCTTTTGTGTATGACTGCTAATACTTCTAAAAGTATTAGATATCATGAATGGATTGGCTACAAACAGAAAGTTAGCAATAGCACAGCAAAAGCAATAAAATTTTTAGAAAAACTGTATCCAACTAAAAAGCAAGATGAATTAAAATTATTAGCAACTATAAACACAACAAAAGAATTAAAACAATTAGCAGAAGATATGGGTATGCCCAAAGAACAAATTAAGAAAACATTTTAATGATAGAAGAAAAAATTAAAAACAGAGGCGAAGAAATGTCAGTACTAGAAGGACATGATAGGCTTCACTATTTGATTGACATTGCTAAAGGAGTTGAACCACTTTCAGAACAAGAAAAAATAGATGAAAATAAAATCAGAGGTTGTGCTAGTAACCTGTGGGTTGTTGGTCAAGTTGAGAATGGAACAATGTTTTATAAACATGACGCTGATGCTTTTATAACAAAAGGCACAGCAAAATTAATTATTGATTTAGTGAACGGTGAAAAACAAAGTGATGTTGCTGAACTAACATTAGAAAGTTTTAATGGATTAGGTATAAAAGAATTATTAACAATGCAGAGACAAATTGGCTTTGGCAGTTTGATTGAACGTATCATTAAGATAGCAAAGGAAGTAAAATGATTGAAAAACTTTACACGTGCAAATACTGTGGAGCAAAATTCGCCAAAGAAAAAACTTTGACTGTACATATGTGTGAACAAAAAAGAAGATTCACACAAAAAGATGAACGTAGAGTGCAACTAGGATATCAAACATTTGTAAGATTTTATGAACTATGTCAAAAGTCTAGCAAACCAAAAACATACGAAGACTTTTGTAAATCTCCATATTATACAGCATTTGTTAAGTTTGGTAGTTTTATCAGCAATGTAAAACCATTATATCCTCACAAATATATTGACTATGTGGTCACATCGGGTGTAAAATTAGATCACTGGTGTAGAGAAGAAATGTATTTGAAATATGCAGGTGATTTGATATTAAGAGAAAAAGTAGAAACAGCAATGGAACGTTCTATAAAAACTATGATGGATTGGGGAGATGAAAAAGAAGCACCGTGGAGTGATTATTTTAGATATGCTAGTTTGAATAGAGCAGTTATTGATATTAAAGATGGCAAAATAAGTCCTTGGTTAATATTAAATTGTAAGAGCGGAAAAGAGATGATGAAAAAATTTAATGATGAACAATTACAGATTGTGTATCCGGTTATGGATCCATCTCACTGGGCATTAAGATTTAAAAGACTGCCAGCGGATATTGAAATGGTCAAAGAAATTGTAAAGGAGGCAAAATTATGATTACAGAAAATAATGTTGTTCCATTATTTGGTATACCACTATGTAAAACAAAGATAAGACCTTATGAAGAAAGTGAAGACTTTATTAAAACAAAATTAGAATATGAAGAAAGGTCACACAAAGTTTCTTTTATATCTAAAGATGATTATGTGTTAGATAAAGAAAACTTGCTACCATTGAAAACTGAAATAATGAATCAAGTAAGTGAATTTATGCATGGATATTTGGATATACATCCAAAACATCAATTTGTAATGACAACAAGTTGGTGTAATAGATATGAACAAAATCATTACATACAAGAACATTATCATAGCAACAGTTTAGTATCAGGAGTATTGTTTTTAACAGATTGTAAAGATACAGCAGATATTGTGTTTCATAAAGATAAAAATCACACTAACATATGTACAGACACAGTTAGATTAGATCACAAAGATGATTTCGATGTATCACAAAAGAGAAGTTATCTTTATCATCAATCGCAGATAGGTATATCTCCTGAGAAATGGGATTTAATAATGTTTCCAAGTTTTTTAAATCATAGTGTAAATGTTAATCAAACTAACAATATAAGATACACATTGTCATTTAATGTTTGGGTAAAAGGTGAAGTAGGTGGAGGACATAGTAAACTTGTTTTATAAAAATGTTTGATATAGATATAGATTTTGCTGATAGAAATGTGTTGTTAGAAAAACTAAAGCACAGAATTGCCAAATTAGAAAATGGCAAGAAGCATAATACAGGCGTATATTTCACAGAGATTCCACATGACCCAGCAACAAACTTATCTACTTTAGATTATGAAACTGCTGAAGATAGAAACTATTTTAAAATTGACTGCTTAAATGTTAGCATATACAAAGATGTTAAAGACCACGATCATTTGAATAAACTTATGACAACAAAGCCTATGTGGGAATTACTTGAAGCAAAAGATTTCAGTGACCAAGTATTTCACTTAAATGGACACAATGAAATATTGAAGACACTAAAACCAAAAAATATAGAACAATTGGCGGCTGTGTTGGCAATCATAAGACCTAGCAAAAGATATCTACTGAATAAAGATTGGGATACAATAATGAAAGAAGTTTGGGTTAAACCCACTGATGACAAATACTTCTTTAAGAAATCACACGCAACATCATACGCATTCGCAGTTGTGGTACACATGAATCTTATTTGCGAACAACTAACTTGATTATTTGGGTTTTCGGACTAATTGAACTGATTTTCTCTTGCTTCTTTTCATAGCAAGATTGTTTAAACTTGTTACAGGACCTATTTTTACACTGACATCTTTGGTATTCATCATCATTAAAACGTCCTTGAATTTCATTAATTCTTTCCTTAGAAAGATGCCAATTGGGATCATTCTGTTGCTTTCCCACCACCACGTTTGACATAAACCCATAAATTTTTCTCTGGCATTTACGTTAATATCCTCATATACGTACATCGAGGTGATAGAGTTGTCTTGGTTGTTAATCACACCAACGTACTCTTTTCCACCGTATTCGACGACCGATATGAACGGGAAGTTCTTTTCTATGTCGTTTAACAGCATTTTAATATCAATAAATACATAAGATTATGCAACTTGTGCCAAAATATTTATTAAATAACAATGTAACTCTTACCGCGAATCTGGCAGGAGAAATAACGGAGTATAGATCAGTGTATCAAAGAAATTTAAATGTAGTTAGAGGAATCGACAACACAATACAATTCAACGTGCTTAACGCAGATCAAAAACCGGTGTCTATATTGAATACATACACACCAAAGTTTCAATTATATGACGAATCAAACAGATTAGTTGTTGAAAAGGACGGCACAGTAATAGAAACATCAACACCAAGCAAAGTAGGACATTTCACTGTTACAATTAGCGAAAATGATTTACTTAATGTTAAATCACAATATATGCATTACACTGTATATCTTTCTAAAGATTCTGATGCTTCTAAAACTATCCTACATAGTGGCACAAACTTTACAAACAAAGGCATAATATATGTCAGTACAGAAGAATTTCCAGGACCTTTAAATTCATATTCAATCACAACATTCACAGAAGATAATCCAAGTTCTGGTATATTTTTATCTGAAACAGTTACAGCAGAACCAACAATAAATGGTAATTCTGCTTTACACACTGTGGCATATTATCTAGATGAAGCAATAGGTGACATTGTTGTACAAGGCACACTTGATAATCAAATAAACGGAGCCACTTATTGGTCAGATATTAATACTTTCACAGCAACTGATTCTGATACAATCAAGTATGTAAATTTTAATGGTGTGTTCAGCCATTTAAGATTCAAACACACATTAAGTTCTGGTAGTGTTACCAAAATATTAGTTCGAAACTAATTGACTTTTTCATTATTTTAAATTATAATACAAGCATGAATATTGTGCTTGACGTTTTACAAACTTATCTTCCTTCCAAAAGAAAACAAACTCCTAGCGGTTGGTTGGCTTTTAATGCTCCTTGTTGTGAGCATAATGGTACAACACCAGATACAAGACAAAGAGGCGGACTAATAGCAAAAGCAGATGAAAGTGTCAGTTTTCATTGTTTTAATTGTGGATTCAAAACAAGTTGGAGATTAGGAAGAAACTTATCCTATAAAATGAAAAAATTTATGAGATGGTTAAATGTTCCTGATGATGTAATAACAAAACTAGCATTACAAGTATTACAACACAAAACAGACGACAGTGGTTTTAAATCTATTGTGACACTGCCAAAATTTGTAATGAAACAGTTGCCACCTAAAGCAAAGCCAATACATGAATGGGCAACTTATAAAGATTTAGAGCCAGGCGGAGTTGATAAAGATTTATTTTCTGTAATGGAATATATTGCTAAAAGAAAATTGACACTAGATGATTATGATTTTTACTGGAGTCCTGAAGCAGGGTATAGAGATAGATTAATAATTCCATTCACATATCAATCCAAAGTTGTTGGCTATACAGCAAGAAAAGTTGTTGAAAGCAAAGTAAAATATTTGTCTGAACAACAACCAGGATATGTTTTTAACACAGATGCTCAGGATGATGATAGAAAATACATTGTGGCTGTAGAAGGTCCTATTGATGCTATTGCCATAGATGGTGTGGCACTTCTAGGAAGTGAGGTCAAAGACCAACAGACAGCACTGGTAAACAGTCTCGGTAAACACGTGATTGTGGTTCCTGATAGAGATGAAGCAGGACAAAAATTAGTTCATGATGCGATGGAATCAGGCTGGAGTGTGAGTATGCCTGACTGGAGTCAAGATATTGGAGATGTAAACGATGCTGTGTGTAAATATGGTAGGCTTCACACATTATACACAATAATTAAAAATGCTGAAGATTCACAACTAAAAACTAAACTGAGGATGAAAAAATGGTTCGCATAAAGATTTTTTTAAAAAAAGCGATTTCTATTTTGTTTTTTCCTATCACTAAACTTGTAAACTACATCAAGTATAAGAAAAAGATAAGAGAATTACAGAAGAGAGACCCTTTCATATACAAGTAGAATGTATTGGGTGATTGAGGGAATACATAAAAACCCGATGGATATAAAAACATTGGATAACAAAACAAGAAAGGAACATGGGCCTATGATGGATAAGAGAGACGCCAATGCGTTAGCCAAAGCACTGATTCAAAGAAACATTGACGATTATTATCATAGAGCATGGGTAATTGAAAGATGATAATTTGGGGAGTAACAGGAAACAATCACGATGCCAGTCTTGCCGTGATGGAATGGAGAGTAGCAGGACTAACAGATCACTATC
>MDSZ01043977.1_pt1 | contig 14693 bp, 13 predicted proteins | sample 811201 | NCBI WGS metagenome assembly MDSZ01 (sample SAMN05326647, study PRJNA326480) | marine metagenome | isolation source: seawater | place: Indian Ocean: North | collected 2010
CATTGTAAAGCAAGAGAAATATGTTCAATTGATTCTTGTGAACGTTCTATTTTATTAACTTCTGGCAACATTACTTCGATTCGTTTTATACCTTCTTCAATTGTTTTTCTCAAACCACCTATTTCTTGAATAGTCATGGTTTGGAAAAAAGGATTTTCATTTAAATTAAATGCATCTAAAAGAAATTTGATTTGATTAGCTTCACATCCCAGTCCAATTAGTAAAACCCCAGCTAAATTAGGGTGTTGAATGTAACCTAATAATATTCTTTGCAAAGCTTCAAAACCGTCACCCTCACTTGCCATACCACATCCCGTTCCATGAGTGAATGAAACAACACCATCTACATTTGGATATTGAGAAAGTTTATTTTGATCAAACACCTTAGCTATATTTCTAGCAGCGGTTGCTGAGCAGTTAACAGAAGTTAAAATACCAATATAATTTCTAGTTCCAACTTGTCCATCGTATCTTTTATAACCATTAAAAAGGGGTCTTTCTTTTTCAGGAATAAAATTTGGAAGTTTTACTGAAGTTGAAAATTCATAGTCATGATCTGAAAATCTAAACTCAGTATTATCTGTATGAACGTGTTCACCAGGTGAAATGTCTTTTTCAGCAAGTCCTATGATTTGGTCATACTTGATAATTTTTTCACCTTTATTTATTTGTTTTAATGCTATTTTATGACCTTTTGGTATCACATTTTCTGCTTTAACATCATGGGTGATTTGTCCTGATGAAATTTCACTAAAAGCGGTCGCCACATTGTCATTTTTATTTAATTTTATACTTAATTTATCCTCAAGACTCATGTCACAAAACCCTTTCAATTTGATAAACAAAAACATATAGAAGTTTCAGGAAACATAATCTTATATCAAGAGTGTGATTTTTTCACTAAAATAAATAGAATTCTATTTATAAAATCGATTCAATTTTTTTTTTGAATTATTTAAAAATTGTTTTACATTAAAATAAGGTAATTTATAAAAGGAACAAATATGTCTTCAAAAGAATTCTCGCCAAAATTAAGAAGTCAGCACTGGTTTGACAATCCATCAAATCCAAGTATGACAGCTTTATATTTAGAAAGATCTCTGAATTTTGGTTTTACCCCAGAAGAATTAAGATCAGGAAAGCCAATAATAGGTATTGCTCAGACTGGTTCAGATATTTCTCCTTGTAATAGAGTTCATCTTAAATTAGCTGAAAGAGTGAGAGAAGGCATCAGAAGTGCAGGTGGAATTGCTCTGGAATTTCCTGTTCATCCAATTCAAGAAACTCTTAAAAGACCAACAGCCTCTATAGATAGAAATTTAGCTTATCTTGGATTAGTAGAAATTCTTCATGGTTATCCAATTGATGGGGTAGTGCTAACAACAGGTTGTGACAAAACAACTCCAGCATGTCTAATGGCGGCTGGAACGGTAGATATACCAGCAATTGTTCTTTCTGGAGGACCAATGTTAGACGGCTGGCATAACGGTAAACTAGCTGGTTCTGGAATGGCAGTTTGGGATAGCAGAGTTGAGCTCGCTGCAGGTAGAATAGATTATGAAGAATTTATGGACATAGTTACTTCATCTGCCCCGTCAGATGGACACTGCAATACCATGGGAACCGCTTCTACTATGAATTCATTAGCTGAGGCACTAGGTATGAGTTTGACTGGAAATGCAAACATTCCTGCTCCTTACAGGGAGAGAGGTCAAATGGCTTACCGTACTGGGATGAGAATAGTTGAAATGGTCAATGAAGACTTAACTCCTTCTAAAATCATGACAAGAAAAGCTTTTGAAAATGCAATAGTAGTTAATTCAGCAATTGGAGGATCAACTAATGCTCAAATTCACATCACAGCTATAGCAAGACATGTTGGTATAGATTTAGAAACTGATGCTTGGCAAAATTTTGGTTATGATATTCCTTTGATGGTTAACATTCAACCAGCAGGAAAGTATCTTTGTGAGAGTTATCATAGAGCAGGAGGAACTGCTGCAGTAATGAATGAATTACTAAAAAATGAAAAAATTCATGGTGATGTAACTACTGCAAGTGGCAAAAAATTATCAGAGTGTTTAAAAGATAAAAATATAAAAAATCATGACGTGATAACCTCTTTCAATGAACCACTTAAAAAAAGAGCTGGATTCATAGTTTTAAAAGGTAATTTATTTGAGTCTGCAATAATGAAAACATCTGTAATTTCTGACAAGTTTAAGGAAAATTTTTTATCTAGACCCGGCCAGGAAGGTATATTAGAGGGAAGAGCTATAGTTTTTGAAGGTTCGGAGGATTATCATGATCGTGTAAATGACGACTCATTAAAAATGGATGAGAATTCTATTTTAGTAATTAGAGGAGCTGGTCCGGTAGGATGGCCAGGTTCTGCTGAAGTTGTAAACATGCAACCATCTGATAAATTAATAAAGCAGGGTGTTATTGAATTGCCATGTATTGGAGACGGAAGGCAATCAGGTACTTCAGGAAGTCCTTCTATTTTAAATGCATCTCCAGAGAGTGCTGTTGGCGGAGGTTTGGCATGGTTAAGAACTGGGGATATCATAAAAATAGATTTAAACAAATTTACTGCAAACATGTTGGTAGATGAGAAAGAAATTGAATTACGAAAGAAAGATGGCCCTCCAAAATATCCTGATCATCAGACCCCTTGGCAAGAAATTTATAGATCTCATGTGGGTCACATGTCTGATGGTGGAACATTAGAAAACGCAGTCAATTATCAAAAAGTAAAAAAATCAATACCTAGAGATAATCATTAGTTTACGGGACTTAATAGTTTTTTATTGCTAAAAAAAGCTACTATATTGTCGTAAACCATTTTTCCCATTTCGTATCTAGTTTCAATTGTTGCAGAACCAACATGTGGAAGAAGCACCACATTTTCAAGTTCAATTAAATCATTAGGAACATTTGGTTCATTATCAAAAACATCTAATCCAGCCCCAGAAATTACACCAGCTTTTAAAGCTTCAATCAAAGCTTTTTGATCAACTACAGAACCTCTTGCTATATTAATCAAAACACCATTTTTACCAAGTTTTTCAAGAATACTTTTATTCACTAGATGTTTGGTTTCTTCACCACCAGGAGTTATGACGCACAAGGTATCAACATTTTCTGCTAAATTTTCTAAGCTTGAAAAATATTTATATTTTACGTCTTTTTTATTTCTAGAATGATAACTTATATCACAATCAAAAGCTTCCATTCTTTTGGCAATAGCTTTACCTATACGTCCCATACCAAGAATACCAAATTTAGTTCCTGAAAACTTTCTTGATAAAGGAAATTCAGATTTTAACCATAATCTATTTAATAAAAATTTATTAGCTTCAATGATTTGTCGATAAACAGATAAAGTCAATGCAACAGCCGTATCCGCAACTTCATCATTTAATACATCAGGGGTGTTTGTTACCTTGACATTTGCATCGGATGCTTTTTTTACATCTATGGCATCAAAACCAACGCCAAAATTACCAATGATTTTTAGTTTAGGAAGTGAGCTTATTATTTCTGCTGACACAACAGTTGGGCCCATTACAGCAATACCATCTATTAATGGAGAAACTTCCTTTAAATATTTTTGTTTATCTGTTTCCTCATAAAGTTTAAAAGTATTGAATGTTTCATCAAAATGTTCGACAACTCTATGAGGAAATTTTGACATTATTAAAATATTCTTATCAATCTTCATGGTTTACTCTCTGTTAAGTTTTGGCATTTTTGACATAGGTATAATCGCCCCATCATATTTTATTACTGACCTTGTCAAAGAATGAGCTTTTAATATTTTTTGTTGTATAGTCATATTTATCTTATTTGTTTCATTAGCTAAAAAAGAGCCATTGAAAGAGTCACCAGCAGCTGTTTTATCCTTTGCAATAACCATTGGGACATAGATTTTTCCAATTAAACCATAATATGAATAAATAACATGATCATGCAACCTCAAAAGAATGATATTATTCTTTCGAGAATTTTTTTTTACAAAATCTATAGCGTCTGTCTTACCATATATATCAATCATGTCGTCATACGAAATAAAATTTATATCTACAAATTGATTGATTTCTTTAAATAAATTTTGTGTTTCGATTTTGTTAGTATGTAAATTTTTTCTATAATTAAAGTCAAACGCAGTTAACTTCGCTTTTGAGGCTATTTTAATAAGTTTAGATTGGTATTTTTTTTCTAAAATATTTGTACTTATTCCTGAGTAGTAAAACAAATCACAATTATATAACTTTTCAATATTTTTAGAACCTTTTAAATCAGACAGCATCGATTTAGCGGCTGATTGACTTCGCCAATAAGAAAAATTTCTGTTACCTAGTTTATCAGTATGTATTGAGTACAAACCAGGATATTTATTTTTGATTATTTTAACTAGAGAAGTATTTAAATTTTCATATTCAAATCTTTTTAGCATCATTTCAGAAAATTTATCATCTCCAACAGCTGTAAAATAGTGTGTGACAAAGTTTTTATTACATAGTCTTGAAAAATATACAGCCGAATTAAAAGTGTCTCCACCAAAGTTTACTTTTATTTTTGCTTTAGAAGTATCCAATGAAGATAAATCTCCACTGATCTCGATCATACACTCTCCAGCAAAAATTGCTTTTTTAATTTTCTTTTGCATTTTTATATATATTTATAATATCATTATAATATTAATCATCATTTATTGTTAAATTCAAATTGTTAAAGCTAGGAAAAAGAATTGAGTGTATTAGTCAAAAACCATAAAGATTTAGTTCAAAATGTAGATTACAACAAAGAAGAAGCTCTAAAGGCTTTAAAAAAAGAATTTGGACAACAATTTTCTGATTCAAAAAGTGTAAGAGAACAACACACTGATACGACCACAATTCATACCTCAAAATTACCTGATGGTGTAGTATTTGCTGAAAATGAGAGTGATGTTAGGAAGACAGTAGAAATTTGTAACAAATATAAATGTCCTATTATTCCATTTGGAGTCGGCTCTTCTCTTGAAGGGCATGTGAATGCTCTTCATGGTGGTGTTTCTGTAGACTTAAATAATATGAACAAAATTCTAAGTATTTCACCTGAAGACTCGCTAGCTGTAGTCCAACCAGGAGTGACAAGAGAACAACTGAATACCTATCTCAGGGATACTGGTCTTTTTTTCCCAATTGATCCTGGAGCAAACGCATCTCTTGGTGGAATGTCGGCAACAAATGCATCTGGCACAAATGCTGTGAGATATGGTACCATGAAAGACAATGTTGTTTCATTAAAAGTAGTTATGCCCAATGGAGAAATTTTAAAAACAGCCAGTAAAGCTAAAAAAAGTTCTGCAGGTTATGATATTACAAGATTGATGGTTGGTTCAGAAGGCACATTAGGAATTATAACTGAAATAACACTAAAATTGTATGGGATACCTGAAGTAATAGCAGGGGGTAGGGTAACATTTCCATCAATTAAAAATGCAACTGAAGCTGTCATAATGGTCATACAATCTGGAATTCCAGTTGCAAGAATTGAATTGCTTGACCAAGAACAAGTCAAAGCTTGTAACGCTTATTCAAAACTAGATTTACCTGAGGAGCCATTGTTACTACTGGAATTTCATGGTAGTGATGCATCAGTAAAGGAGCAATCAGAATTGTTTTCAGAAATTGCAACAGATTTTGGTGGAGGAAATTTCGAATGGACTTCAAACAACGAACAAAGAAATAAACTTTGGAAAGCAAGGCATGATGCATATTATGCAACAAAATCATGTAAACCAGATGATGAATATATAGCGACAGATGTATGTGTTCCTATTTCTAGATTGTCAGATTGCATAATGGAAACCCAGGTAGATTTGAAAAAATACAATTTATTTGGACATATTGTAGGTCATGTTGGTGATGGCAATTTTCACGTTCAATTAATGGTAAATCCTAATGATAAAAATGAAATTGAAGCATTAAATTTTTTTCTTGATAGATTGTCAAAAAGAGCGATTAACATGGAAGGAACATGTACAGGTGAGCATGGAATTGGTCAGGGAAAAAAACAATATCTAATAGATGAACTTGGACCGTGTGTAAGTTTTATGAAAAAAATAAAATCAACTTTTGATCCAAATAATATTATGAATCCAGGAAAAGTTTTTTAACAGGAATTAAAATGATTAAAGATAATCACTGGCTAGGTCAAGTTTACGACTCAAAAAATATTAAAAATTGTATAATTAAAATTAAAGAAGAGTTTGGTCAACAATTTTCAGAGGCCAAAAGTATTAGAGAACAACATACACATACGATGACTATTCATAAGTCTGAGTTACCAGATGGTGTTCTTTTTGCAGAATCTAAGGATGATATATCTAAGGCTGTAAAGATTTGCCATGAATATAGATGTCCTATAATTCCTTTTGCTGTAGGTTCTTCATTTGAGGGCCATCTGAATGCCCCATTTGGTGGTTTATCAATTGATATTAATAATATGAATAAAATTTTAGAAGTTCATCATGAAGATTTGGCTGTAGTAGTTCAACCTGGAGTAACAAGAGAAGACCTTAATACTTATTTAAGGGATACAGGTCTTTTTTTTCCAATTGATCCCGGCGCCAATGCATCTTTAGGAGGCATGGCTTCAACCAGAGCGTCTGGCACTAATGCTGTAAGATATGGTACCATGAAAGATAATGTTATTTCTATAGAGGCTGTGATGCCCAACGGGGAAATAATAAAAACTTCTAATAGGGCAAAAAAAAGTTCTGCTGGATATGATCTTACCAGGTTAATGGTTGGTTCAGAAGGGACACTTGGAATTATAACTGAAATTACACTAAAACTTCACGGTATTCCGGAAAAAATTGCTGGTGGAAGAGTTACTTTCCCAACTGTTAAAGAAGCAGCAGATACTGTGATAATGACTATTCAATCAGGTATTCCAGTAGCAAGAATTGAATTATTAGATAAAAATCAGGTAAAATCATGCAACAATTATTCAAAATTAGGTCTTCCTGAGGAACCTTTGCTTTTAGTTGAGTTTCATGGAAGTGAATCTTCTGTCAAAGAGCAATCTGAGTTATTTGGTGAAATTGCATCTGATAATAATGGAAAAGATTACGTTTGGACATCTGATAATGATGAAAGAACAAAATTATGGAAAGCTAGGCATGACGCCTACTGGGCAAATATGTCCTTTAGGCCAGGAACTGAGATGTATGCAACAGATGTATGCGTGCCAATATCTAAGCTTTCAGAATGCATCGTTGAGACTATAAATGATTTAGAAGAGAATAATATAGTTGGTCCACTAGCAGGTCATGCTGGTGATGGAAACTTTCATGTATCATTGATGATAGATACCAATAATAAGGAAGAATTATCCAAATTAGATCCATTCTTAGATAGACTTTCTGAACGAGCCATAAGAATGGAAGGTACTTGTACTGGAGAACATGGTATTGGACAGGGAAAAAGAAAATATATGTATAAAGAATTAGGTAATACCGTTGATTTTATGAAAGATATTAAAAAATCTTTTGATCCAAATTTAATAATGAATCCCGGCAAATTATTCCTGTAAATTAAAGTTATTATTTTACATTTTGACCATGTTAGCTTTTGCAATAGCAATTTTTTTAATGATAATTACTCCTGGTCCAGGGGTTCTCTCACTCGCTGGAACTGGAGCGGGTTTTGGCTGGCGACCAGGTGTTATTTACTTACTTGGACTGTTTGTTGGTACAAATTCAGTAATGATAATAGTTATAACTGGTTTTAAAGGCGTTTTATTTAAAATTCCTCTAGTTGAACCAATTTTTTTGATTGTTTCTCTAACATATTTAACTTGGATTGCTTGGAGAATTTCTTTTTCTGATAATAAAACGTCCATTAAAAGTTCTCAAAAAGAACCTACATTTTTTGAGGCAATTTTTCTCCAATTAATTAATCCAAAAGCCTATTTGGTAAATGGTATTTTGTTTGCTGGTTTTCCTATCGAAAATTTAAATTTTAGCCAAGAAATATTTGCTAAAGTGATAATTATAAATTTAGTTTGGATACCCGTTCACTTTTTTTGGCTTTGGCTTGGCATTAGGCTAAGATCTTGGGGATTAAAAAGTGGAAAACAAAAAACAGTAAATAAGTTCATGGGTTTCAGTTTAATTTTAGTTGTAGTTTTAGCTGGGGCATCATATGTCTAAATCTATGACTAATTTAATGCATTAGCTTTGCACGCATATCAACTAGGGACAACTCCACCATCTATATTGTAAGATTGACCTGAAATATTTCTACCACCTTCTGAAGATAAGAATTTTACCATTAGAGCTATTTCTCTTGGATCATTTGCTTGACCTGTGGGAACGTCTCTTAAATAATGTTTTAAAACTTCTTCTCGTGTTTTGTTTTGTTCTTTAGCTCTAGTAGCAATAATTTTTTCAAGAATATCAGTTAAAGTAACTCCTGGACAAATTGAATTTACCGTAATTCCATATTTACCTAATTGCTGAGCAGCTGTTTTGGTCATGCTAAGTACCGCGCCTTTACTTGCTGCGTAAATCGCATTTGATACGTCAACAAAACCCTTAGCCCCGTTTGAAGACATATTTATAATTCTTCCACCAGTTTTCTGTTTAATCATTTGTTTTGCAGCTTCTTGTAAACAGAAAAAAGTACCTTTTGCATTAACGTCAAAGATCCAATTCCAATCTTTTTCATTTAAATCTTCTATTTTAGCTGCCCTTGTAACTCCAGCATTATTGACCATTACATCCAAAGAATTAAAAGTTTTTATAACTTCATGAATCATTTTTCTTATTGCTTCTAAATTTGTGACATCTGTTTTTAATGCAATAGCTTTTTTATTAAGAAGTTTGAGAGTTTCGTTTAATCCATCAAGGTTAATATCCGCACAAGCTACATTATAGCCAGCTTTATTCATTTCAATCGCAATAGATCTTCCAATTCCACCACCAGCACCAGTTATACAAACCGTTTTATTTTGGTTATCTAAAATATCTTTCATTTTTTTAAAAGCTCAGAAAATTAATATGTAGCCCTTCCTCCAGATATGTCAAACACCCCAGCTGTTGTAAAACTATTTTCTTTACTGACTAAAAATGAAATTAGAGAGGCAATTTCTTCAACTTTAACAAATCTACCTCTTGGTATTTTAGAACGCATATATTCAATGAACTCTTCCGAAACTTGATCTAATATTCGAGTTTTAGCTGTAGCTGGAGTAATACAATTTACTGCTATGTCTTGATCGGCAGTTTCTTTTCCTAAGGACTTTGTTAAACCTATCACTGCTGCTTTTGAAGCGGAGTATGCTGGTGCATTGGGATTACCTTCTTTACCTGCAATTGAAGCTATATTGACAATTCTACCATAGCCTGTTTCTCTCATATTTTTTACAATATGTTTATTACAGTAAAACAGACCATTAACATTTACATTAAATACATTTAACCAATCCTTAGTAGGATAATCCCAAACAGGATGTGTAGGGCCAGCAATACCCGCACTACAAACCAAGATATCGATTTTACCTAATGTTTTTATTGAATTTTCAGTTGTTTTCTCAACCAAATCTTCATTTGTTAGATCTACTTTTAAAAAATGACAATTTAATTTTTCAGATGATTCTTTACCTAATTTTTCATCCATATCCCATATCATAACTTCACAACCATCATTAATTAAACGCTCGGCTGTAGATAGACCAATACCTTGGGCTCCACCTGTTATTATTGCTGTTTGACCATTAAAATTTGTCATTGTTTCAACCTTTAAAAATATATGTTTAAATTTCTTTTTATAAGAAATGTAATTTTTTAATTTTATAATTTTATTTTCTCAAATACTATAATAATTTTAAAAGTATTTTAGAAAAGAGGTAAATTTTGATAACCATCTATCACATAATAATTGTCGGTTTGCTGTCATGTCTTGTTATGGACTTATGGCAAAGACTTTTGAAATTAACTTATGGAATAAATCCCTCAGATTGGAAAATTATTGGAAGATGGTTTATTTACTTGGTTTTGAAACAAAAAATTTATAACCCTAATATTGAAAATGAGAGTGCATACAACAATGAATTAATGATAGGTTGGATATTTCATTATTTTATTGGCGTGGTCTATTCCTTTGGTTTTTTTATTCTTATGGAATATTACAATGTTTTTGAAGCAACTCTAATAGATGGACTAATTTTTGGACTAGTTACATTGATCATACCATGGTTTTTTATGTTACCAGTACTCGGAAAAGGTTTTCTAGCTATGAAAACACCCCGTCCATTATTTATAAGTTCTTTATCAGTTTGGAGTCATGTAGCTATTGGTATAGCAATAGGTTTATTTTATAAATCTTTTGGCTATTAATACATTAGGTTTAGTTGGTAAATATGAAAGATAGTAGCTTAAAAGAATTGATGTGTGATTTAGGTAGATCAATGTTTGATAGGGGGCTTACCCATGGTTCTACAGGAAATATATCTGCTAGAAATGAAGATGGTGACATTCTGGTAACTCCCACAGGATCCTCATTTGGTAGATTAACACCTGAAGATATTGTTACAGTCACAACATCAGGTCAAATTATAGGAAAAAAAAATCCAACTAAAGAGCTTTTTCTTCATAAAGCTTTTTATGAAAATAAAGAAAGTAATACAGGTGCTGTTTTTCATTTACACTCTACTTATTCAGTAGCTTATTCAATGTTGCCTGACTTGGATGAGAATAATGTTTTTCCTGCTTTGACGCCATATTCGATAATGTTATTGGGTAGGGTAAAATTAATACCATTTTTTGTTCCAGGAGATATGGCTTTAGGAGAGGCAATTAAAGGGGTTGCTGGTAAAAGCTCTGCTGTTTTATTGGCTAATCATGGCCCAGTAGTAGCGGGTAAAAATTTAGAAGCAGCTGCTAATGCAATTGAGGAGCTAGAAAATACTGCTAAGTTAGCATTAATTTTATCTGGTGCAAAACCTCTTTTACTTAGTAACACAAATATAACTGACGTAATCAATAAATTTAAAATTAAATGGGATTAGATCAATGAAATATTCAGCTAATTTAGGTTTTTTATGGACAGAATTAAAATTAGAAGAAGCTATTATTCAAGCAAAAAAGAATAATTTTGATGCTGTTGAATTACAATGGCCGTATCTTGAAGATCCAAAAGTCATTAGAGAAGTGTCAGATAAGACAGGTTTACCAATATTGTGTTTAAATACTATTAAAGGTAAAGAAGAAAAAGGTGAATTTGGATTATGTGCTTTACCTCATAAAAAAAAGGAAGCAAAAGAAGCTATAAATCAAGCATTTGATTACGCTGATAAAATTGGATGTAAAAATATACATTTATTAGCTGGGAAGACTGATTTATCTTCGAAGTGTCTTGTGACTTTATTGGATAATTTGAAATACGCAAGAGATTTATGTGAACCAAAAGGTATTGGAGTTTTAATTGAACCAAAAAATAGAAGAGATATTCCAAACTATTTTATATCTACAATTGAGCAGGCATGCGAAATAATTGATTTAGTGGACTCAAATAATATAAAATTAATTTTTGATTTTTATCATATTCATATTAATCAAGGGGATTTGATGACAAAAATTGAAAATTATTTGTCATTTATAGGTCATTTTCAAATCGCCTCTCTTCCTTATAGAAACGAACCTATTGACGGAGAAATTAACTATAGCTGGATTATTCCAGAAATTGATAAGTTAGGTTATTCAGGTTATTCTGGAGCTGAGTATAGACCAAAGACAACAACTGATAAAGGTATATCATGGCTAAAAGACTTCCAATCATTTTAAAAGTTAAATTTTAGTATAATGAATAATTTTTTTGGTCCAAATAAACTTAAAAATTCCTCTTTATGTTTTGGAACAATGCAGTTTGGTGAGGGCGCTAACGAAAAAGAATCTCAAGAAATGTATTTAGCATGTAGAGAAGTAGGAATTAATTTTTTTGATACAGCTTATGTATATACAGGTGGAAAATCTGAAAAACTTCTTGGCAATTTCATCAAAAATGAAAGAGAAAAATTAATTATTGTTACCAAAGCAGGTTCAAAAGGAGGCGCTGAACCAGAGAATTTGAGATCTCAATTAAATGAAAGTTTAATAAGATTAAAACAAGATTATGTTGATGTTTTTTTTATACATCATTGGGATGAAAAAACACCATTAGAAAAAAGTCTAGAAGAAATACAAAAGTTAAAGGAAGAAAAAAAATTTTTTCATTTTGGTGTATCTAATTTTGCCGCCTGGCAAATAATGAAATCTCAAGCAATTTCTAAGATAAATGATTTTCCTTTGATAGAGTTTCTTCAACCAATGTATAATCTAGTTAAAAGACAGGTAGAAGTTGAAATACTGCCAATGGCAATATCTGAAAAATTAAATGTTATAAGCTATAGTCCTCTAGGAGGAGGCTTGTTAACTGGAAAATATAGCCAAAAAGTTATCAAAAAAGACAATATTATTGGAAGATTAGATCATGATGAAAAATATAAAAAAAGGTACGGACAAGAATGGATGAAAGATGTAAGTGAAAATTTTATAAAACTATCTGATAGTCTTAATTATAATCCTATCTCACTTGCAATTGCCTGGGTCTCTTATCATGAAGGAATTATGTCCCCAATCATTTCTGCAAGAAATTTGGAACAATTACAACCTTGTTTGGATTCTTTAAATATTAAATTAACTGATATTGTTTATCAAAAGATTAATGATATTACTCGTACACCTCCACCGGCAACAGATAGAATAGAGGAGGTAAATTAATTCTTATGCGAGTTAAAAAAGAAACATTAAATGAATTCTGGGAAGTATATTGCGTTAAATATGCTGAAAGAGTTGATAGAACTAGAAATGAGAGTTTTATCTTTGATGATCACTCTAATGAAAATCATGTAATAGATTATTTTGTTTGGGTGTTAAAATCTGGTTCAAAAACTATCGTGGTTGATACAGGTTATGATTATAGCGAAGCGAAAAGACGGCAAAGGCCAATTTTAAGATCACCTGCTGAAGCTTTAAAGACAATAAATATTAATACATTGGATGTAACAGATGTAATCATCACTCATCTTCATTACGATCATGCTGGTGGATTAAATGATTTTCCTAATGCTATATTTCATCTTCAAGAAACAGAAATGTCATACGCAACTGGACCTTGTATGTGTCACGAAGTTATAAAAATGCCATTCACCGGAAAGCATGTTTGTCAAATGGTCGAAAATGTTTTTTCAGGAAGAGTAAGGTTTTACAAAGGTGATGGTTTTATTTTACCCGGCGTGACTGTTCACTTGATAGGAGGTCATTCTCGAGGTCTACAATCTGTTCGTATAAAAACTGAAAAAGGATACTTATGTCTAGCATCAGACGCAACGCATTTTTATGAAAACTTTTTAAAAGGAAAACCTTTTCCAATAGTTATTGATCTTCAAGAAATGCTTGATGGTTTTGAAAAAATCAAGAGATTAGCTTCGTCAGATGATTTGGTTATTCCAGGCCATGATCCACTCATAAAAGATTTTTTTCCATTACACGAAAGAAGTAATTTTGTATGGAGACTAGATAAAGGACCAATTAAACAAATCATAATTTAAATTGTCTTTCCATGTTTTTTCTGTAGATTATAATTTCATCATTTAAATCAAATTGTACATCGTTCCAAGTTAGAATTTTGTTTTTTTCAATATCTCTTTTCAATTTTAGATTATGAGCAAGACCAATTGGAAGGGCATTCAATTTTAGTGACTTTTTAGCTGGAATTAATTTTCCCCAAACAGAGAAACCACCTTCTCCATCTAAGGTGCTTCCTTTAGATAATTTTTTTTTGGAAGTAGCCGCAACATCTCCCAAGAATGATTTTGTTTGACCAGTTGGAATTTTTAAAAGTGCTGCAGAAAAAATAGAAGTATTTAACTCCATACCAATTAAATGAAATGGTTTATACATTGCAGAAAATTCTCCAGTATCATCTGTATTCATTCCATATTGTTTAAAGCATGATGCAGCATAATCATTAGGTGCCTGTAATACAGCATAAACACCCCATCTCAAATCTTTATAAACGGGCTTGCCATTTCTATGAACTGAAGACACAACTTCAACTTGTCCATCATATTTTAAAACTCCATTTTTATTTTCTGGTTTTAATTTTCGAGCCAAGTCGTCCATTCCACAAGGAGTAAATAAAAGTCCATCATCAGGAACGGACATTTCAGATGCGTTGGCAATTGCTGCCATTTCTAAAGAAGATTTTGTTCCATCTAAAAAAGAATTAAACATTTTTGGATTCATGCCAGCCATTTCTGCTTCTTGTTTAGTTAAACCATAATAATTCCAAACTGTTTCTGGAGTAGAAAAGTGAAATTCTGGTAAATATTTTGTTCCTTTTCCAGCTGATGTAACATTAAAACCTGATGATCTTGCCCATTCAATAATTTCTATTGTTAAAGCTGGCTGGTCACCATAAGCCATAGAGTAAACAACATCAGCTGATTTTGCCTCTTTTGATAGAAATGCCCCGGCTAATACATCAGCCTCAACATTTACCATTATAACGTGTTTCCCATACTTAAAGCATTCTCTAGCATGTACAATTCCACTCCCTGGACTGCCTGTAGCTTCTACAACAACATCAACATCATCA
>MDSZ01078461.1_pt1 | contig 14691 bp, 7 predicted proteins | sample 811201 | NCBI WGS metagenome assembly MDSZ01 (sample SAMN05326647, study PRJNA326480) | marine metagenome | isolation source: seawater | place: Indian Ocean: North | collected 2010
CGAAATTGGAATCCATCATCATCATGACGCCCGTAGACGACGACGAGGACGACGACGACGACACTCGTAATACCACCACCACCACCACTCCTGCTCTCCTCGCGTGGAAACTCACCCGGCTCGCGCGCGACTGCCTCCACTCCCTCAACCCGCTCCACGCCGTGCTCTGCCTCGAAGCCACCTTCCAGAAGGACGAGGCGACGTTCCCGGTCGGGTCGATCGAGGACGCGAAAAATCGCGTCCTTCTCGGGACCATCTTAAACGCCGTCACCGACAATCAATTCGAAGCGAAGAGACACTTGGAAAGAGGGAAACTGGTCTTGAAAAACCACGCGAGGTACGAAGACGTGAAATACGAGACGCTTCGACAACTGGCACTGGCGAACCAGATCATCGCGAGAGGAGGAGAAGGAGGACAACACCAACACCAACACCAACACGCGATGATGGGGAATCACAACAACAACAACAACAAAGCGAAGCGAACGGAAGAGGAGGCTCTGAATGCGTGCTTAGAAGTGACTCGAAGGATGCGAGACGACGCGTCCGGCGCGGTCACAAAGACGGAGAGAGACGAATGGCGCGCTCGGGTGGTGTGGACGCACGTGGCGCTCGGCGAGATGCACTTGCGGAACGAGAATTTTGCGATGAGCGAAAAGAATTTCGGATTAGCGTTTGGAGCGGTGGAAGACGTGGAGAGAGAGTTAGTGAAGAGGAAAACGAGCGGGCGGAAGAAAGATGCGGAAGAGGAACTCGCTTTGAAAGAAGAGAAGGAGGGATTGACTCGATTGAAATTGAACGTGGCGTTGGCGGACTTTGAACGGGCAATTTTACAACGCGCGAATGGCGAAGAACCGTCCAGAGTGTCCAAAGCGATGAAGAAAGCGGAAGCGATCGCGAAAGATGTGCATGCGATGGACGAACACGCGAGAGAGTTGTTTCAGTTTTCCAGTTTAAGATGCGCTTCGAAAATCGAGGAAGGTGACATCGCTTCAGCGCTGAAAGGCGCGAACGATTTACGGAAAAGATGCGATTATCACAAGGAGCGAATGAAAAGACATTTAGTAGAGACGTCGTTCGTAGAGCGGATATTAGTTAAAGCAGGATTGATTGAATGGAAGAAGAAAAATAATAGCAGTAGTAGTAATAATAACACGAAAAAATCGGCGTTTGCGAAGTTGAACGAAGCCGCCCGAGAGTGGATCCCAGAGCGCCAAGTAATTGCTCGCGCGGAAATTTTGTTGGCCGAAACTTCGCGTAAGAGCGGATCGACGAAAGAAACCACGCAGAGATTACAAGAGGTGAAGAAAATGCTGGACGAAGCATTGGAAGAACTCGGGATTTCCGCGTTGGGTTTGCCATATCAAAAAGGAGAAGACGCGGAAATTGCGGAGACGAACGCTACCGTAAAAAAGCGACACCAAAACGACGACGAAGAAGAAGAAGAAGAAGAAGGTGAGAAGATGGAAGATGATAAAGATAAAGAAGAAGAAGAAATGGACGTCGACGATAAAGAAGAAGAAGAAGAAGAAGCGCCAACGACCACCAGATCGAGTCGACGATCCACGCGAGGCAATGCCAAGAGCGAAGCGAAATCAACACCGCGTAGCAAAAGTAAACCGAGCAAGAAAATTCCAGCGACGGACTCGACGAGGAAGAAACGAGCAGCAAAGACGAAAGAGATTGTCGTTCAAAAGAGACCAGAACAACAACAACAACAACAACAACAACAACGGAAGCACGAAAGACTGTGGGTGATGAAAGAGGAAAATTTAGGCCCGCGATCTTCCTGCGACGCGCTCCCGTTGTTCACCTTACGATGCAATTGCAACGAGCTTCTCGCATCCATGTATTTAACCGCGGGCGATTATCCAAGAGCTGTCATCGAAGTGAACGAAATGGACGCAACTGTCTCCACGTATCCGCAAACCCTCAGTTCGTTAGTCGCGCATTGCGAAATGGTTCGCGGTCATGCGCTGCATTCCATGGGAAAATACCGTGACGCCGTGAAAGCATTCACGAAAGCTGCCGAGCGTGCGAAGACTCCAAGTTTCCGCGACTTAGCGACTTTGTGCGCAGCATTAGGGGAGTTAGCTACTGGAGGCACCAAAGGCGCTTCGAAAGCGTTGGATTTGGCGCAACCGATTTGCCGTCGCCACGAGGACTTTTTGCAAAACGAAGAAGAAAAGAATAAAAGGAAGAAAAGTCGAGAGGAAGTCAACAACAACGACGACGACGACGACGACGACGACGATGAAGACGATGAAGACGAGGACGAAAACTCTTTCCGTCCATCTTTAACTGACCGAGCGGTTGCTCTTTTTGTCTCCGGTTTCGCCTTTCTCGAACGTGGCAACCAAGACGGCGCGAAATCTCGCCTCTCCTCGGCCTTGAAACTCGCGCACGCGAAAACCAAAGACACGCAACTCGTCGCCGCGTGCTTGCGCGCGTTAGGTTCCATCGCATCTGAACGGTCCGCCTCTAACGAACAACAGCAAGCGTTGGACATGCTCCAATCTGCGTTCACGTTATCTAAGGCTCAAGACGATTTAGACGGTCAAGTGGAAGCGTTGCGAAGACTCGTCGAATCGCACGAAAAGAAAGGCAGCAGCGAGAAAGAGAAGAAAACGCTGAGCGATTACTTACAAAAGAAAGAGAAGCAAATGGAAGACGATTTGGGAAAATTGAGCAAAGAAGAGAACAAAAACAACGTCGTAATGTTAGAGAAAGGGTTGAAAGACTTGATGAAATAGAAGATGTTAGTGTAGTCGACGTACTAGGTAGTTAAGTAGGTGTAAAAACAAATGAAGAAGCGCTTTGCTTGGCGCGTGCAAATACACATGTTACAAACTAAAAATCTAATCGTCTAATATCAATTTCGTCAACCCGCTCAAATTAATCTTCTTTCTACACTGTGGACACATTGCTTTACTCTTCTGCGTTCTGATTAATTCTCGTATGCAATTATAGCAATACACGTGGCCGCACTTCGTCGCGGTCGGCGTTTCTATTTCATCCAGGCATATCACGCACTTTGGCGTTTTCTTCGGTTTCGGTCCGCGAGGAGACGCGACTTTCTCGCGCAATTTCGACGTGCCGGGGCTATTCCTTTCGTTGGTGTTTCTCGTGGCACCGTCGTCGTCGTTGCTTTTCCTCTTCGCTGCTTTTCTTTGTCGCGCTAACAGCTCTTTCGCTTGTCTCACTCTCGTTGATTCCTTCTCTCCAATAACGACGACATCCCCGCTAAATCTTCGTCGTCTCCCTCGTCGTTCTCCGCACACGATCACCCCGTCGTCGTTTACGTCGTCGCTCCCTTTTCTTCCTTCTTTCGCGCCGACGAAGATGATGTCGTCGTCCTCCAAGTCCTGGATCCCGTGGTGGTCACTCAAAGCGCCGTCCGACACGCACATCACATCCGCACATCGCTTCCGTTTCCCCAACGGGACATTTTCCTCCAAAAGGTCGTTCTTCTGGTCGTCGTCGTTGTTATTGTTGTTGACGTTCATGACGACGACCGGAAAGAAAAGAACGACGACACACGGGGCCACCACCACGCGCGGAGATATCGCCGCGTGGACGCCACGGAAGACGTCGTCGTCGTCGTCGTCGCTTTTGCGTCTTCTGCTTCGGAAATAATAATGTCGCCTTTTTTCTTTCAAGAATTCCTCCTTCTGCGCGAACGAAAAAACAGAGTCTCCGAACCAGCGAAGAGATTTCAACGACGACGACGTGCGATTCAGAATCAGAAAAAGAGAGGGATGGATGTGAATCCCTCAAGTATTGAGAGTCCTTACATTGTTACGGTAGAGGTATTGATGAATGATAAACATCGATGAAATCTGACGCTATGCGTCACACGACGACGGCCGGCAGAAATAATTCATAAGCACGTGCGCCTTTGCCCTATTCACCATCCGATTGTGATGCGAACCGTCCTCGGTGCACGACTTTGCTTGGCACGCCAGCGTGAGGTGGAAAACGTCGAGGACTGGGAACCCCGCGTCAATCCAAATGTCGCGTGCTTTTCTATTTATATCTAATATGCGCTTATTTCGTTGATATCGCCGAAACTCTGACGGCACTTTGTTTTCCTTGTACGAGGTCGATGTGCTCCAAACGATTTTTGCCCTTGGTTTCTGAGCCCGTAACCAATCCACGAATTCATTGACTTTTGATAGATAATATTGTTCCGCTTTTCTCATGTCTCCTTTAAATTCTTGACTTTGTACGCGATTTCTTTTGTTGTCGTGAATGAGAACGTTGAAAACAATCAAATCATCGTTCTTTATGCTCGAGAATAACGCTTTTATAGCTTCCATATACAAACCCAAGCCAAACCGTCTTCCTCCGATGAACGTCGCCGTAATATTATTTGATTTCAAAAACGCTCTGCCTACGTCGCCAAACGCTTTCGGTAGAAAATCAATTTTCACAAACTTTTCGGGAACGCCTTTCGTTATCGATTCGTTCGGTTTGGCGACGTTCCCTCTCAAAACGTCCATGAGTCCTATGAACAAATTCCGCATGTAGCTATCACCAATCACCCAAACTCTTTTGTTTTTCAAGCAAGACTGCGCCTCTTCCTTCGAAAACCAATGGTACACCTGTTTCGTGGACTTCAAATCCCGCGGAGGCTTCAAACTCGCCGTGCGCGTGTACCCGGACGGTATAAAAGTATCCCCTTGGAATTTCCCGTGAATCCAACGCGTCATGTCGCACAGAGAGACATCATCATCGTTTTGCTGCGTCCCTTTTGGACCTTTTCTTCTTCTTCTGTTGTTGCTGTTGTTGTTGTTGTTTTCTTCGTCGTCGTCGTTGTCCTCCTCCTCCTCTTTCGGGTGTGCGATGTCATCGCCACCACCTGCTGAGAGAGAAGAAGAAGAAGAAGAAGAAGATCCCTCGTAGTCCTTCTTCGTGCGCTGGAGAACACCCCCTTTGGGGCGGAAGAAAAAAAAGGCATCGAAGTCTTTGGGTCTCCGAAAAGCCCACGCGAGACCGACTAGGGCACACATCGCGACACACAGCGCGACGAGAAGGAGGCACGAAGACGCGCAGCGTTGTGCCCCAACAAAACTCGTCGTCGACGGTTTTTTTTTCATCGTCGTCGTTTTGTTGCTCCTCTCGAAGGTGGTTGTGGTTTGTCGTCAGAGGAGGTGCATCTCAACAAAGCGGTGTTGTTGTTTGTTCGGGACTTTGACGGTTTTTTGGTGTTGAATGCATAGTATTATTCTCCTCTCTCTCTCTCTCTCCGCGTGTGTGTTGTGAGGAATTCCCCTATACCTACGTAACGTAGGAGTACACAAAGGTTTCTCGGGGTTTCACACACAAAGAAAAGGTTTCCAAAAAGGACCGCGACAAAAGTCTCCGCTCCAAAATGAAAATGCGAAGACTTTTGTCTCTTTATACATCTCTTTTTGTGAATTGGAAATCAATCAAACCCCTAATACTACTCTAGGAAACTAGGGTTCAGCTAGGCCTAACTAACTCTCAGTAGTTATAACTGTTGTTTTAGAAGTCGCAATTCACATTTTTGACTTCTATAAAACAACAGTACTAAATAACGCTCTTAGTAGTATTTATTATTAAAAGCGGGAGAAGGGGTTTGGCTTTTAAGTATTTTCGACACGATGCCGTCTTTGTCTTTGTCTTTGTCGTCGTGCGAAGCTGCTGCTGCTGCTGCTCAAGGGATGTCGTCGCGAGAGAGAGCAATTGTATCGCGACGACGACGACGATCATCATCATCATCATCATCATCATCATCATCATCATCGCGGCGCTGGTGGTGGGTCCCCGTCGAAACGCGCGCTTTTGGCCACGTGCCACCACCACTTTTGGAGGACCTCTCTCCGATGGAAACGATGAAAGAGTCGTTCAACATGATCGCCACCTCGTTCGCGACGACGGTGACTATTTGGGGCGCGAAGTTGAATCCAAGGAAGGAGTCCTCCGCTTTTGACGACGACGCATTGAGCGACGACGGCGGCGGCGGGAACAACAACAACAACAACAACAACAACAACAACAACAACAACAACAACGGCGGTGATTTTTCCTCCGGTGGAGGCGATTGGGGCGAAGAAAACGATGGGTTAGATTACGACGAGTCGCAATTCGTTTGGATTCGAAACGGTCGAGAAGGAATAAAATGGCTCGCGTCGTTCCTCTTCTTTAGCTGGTACTGCTTCTTCCTCGCGCACGAACCGTTTTGGGGGTGCGTGTGGTTGTTGTGCGCGATTGGAACCGGATGGGGGTTGTTTTTAGTCGGAAGTGCCGTGTCTGGAGTGTTATTCGTAACGAACTTTTTCTATCGCGTATACGACTCAACGACGGCGAACGTGTTGAGCGAATCGAAGGAGAAGACGGGCGGGGTCATCGATTACGGCATCGGGATAAAGAAAGAGGCGATTAAGATGATACAAGCAGAGAGGTTCCGGAAGACGATTCCCGAACCGATTGAAAATTTACAGTCCTCGACTCTCGATAGAAATTTGAATCCGAATTTACCGAAGAACGTATCGTTGTTCGGAACGGATGCGCAGATCGTGCAGATGAAGTTGAAACCAGGAGAGTCTATCAATGCGGAACCGGGGGCGATGTGTTACATGAGTTCGAACGTCCTATCGATTACAAGTCTAGGTCCAGGTGGGTTAGGAAAAGCAATCGCGAGAGTCTTAGCTGGGGAACCATTTTTTATCAACACGTTTCGAAATTTAGGATCCTCGGACGGGTACATAGCGTTGGGAAGTTTGCGACAGGGCGATAAAATCGCCGTCGTGAATTTGAAAGAGAGAGAGGCGGATTTACTATGCGCGAGAGATTCTTATTTGTGTTCCATGGGGGACATTTCAGTTTCAGCGGCTGTTTCGTTTTCGCAAGAAGCCAGAGGAGGGAGAACGTTATCGCAGGTTTTAAAGCAACGCTTTCGAACCGCCGTGCGTTTGATTTTGAGTAAAGGGAATAACATTTTTAACGGCGAGTGGTTAGTCGGTGTCGGGACTGTGTGTATTACCGGTAAAGGGACGGTCATGCGCAGAACCTTGAGAGAAGGCGAAGAGATGGTAGTCGACGCGAGGGCGGTGTTAGCGTTAGAGCGAACGGTTGAGTACGATTTAGAGTTGGTGTCTTCGCCGGTGGCGGCGGTGTTCGGAGGCGAAGGTTTGTTCCACGTGCGATTGAAAGGCCCGGGCGGGTTTTACCTACAAAGTTTGCCCATCGAACAAGGGAAAAGGAAGTTGCGATTAGGTGGTCGGAATTTGTGATCAGCCTAGAACGCGTGTGCGTGTGTGGTTTCGATAACCATCGTGTAGTAGATTTTAAACGCCGGCGATTTAGTAATATTATTAGCGCGTCAGATGTATTATTATATATCATTACCATAACCAAACTCATGCTATATTCTACTCTAAAACTATCACAGATTCCTCCTAAACACGTCCACGTTCCCATCTTTCACCCGCATTGGCAAGAACGTCCCACTTTTTACCCTCCAACTTTGCTCTTTGCCCACCTCTTCCAAATAAAACTCATGTGCGAAATCACCTTCTCCATTTTGCCGAAAACTTTCGCAAAACCACGACAAACCTTGGACGCCGCCGATCATCTCACCGGTAATTGGACTTTGTGCGAATTGAAGGACCGGATAGCGGACTTTTTGTTTCGAAGATGACGAAGCGCGGCTTCGGGAATTGCTTCTGCGTCGGGAATTCGATGCGTTTTCATCTCGCCCGTCGTCCTCGTCGTCGCCAAATCCCATGGCATTTTTTACCGACGATGCCGCTCGTTTGAGCCAACCCATCCGCGCTGCGTATCTCAGATCTCTGGGTGACTACGTTTGCGCCCGTGTTCGCGCCAGGCGACTTCTACGCGTACAAACTCTCGAGATACTGCGCAGAAGAAGAAGAAGAAGAAGAAGAAGAAGAAGAAGAAGAAGAAGAAGAGTGCAAAAACTGCTCTAAAAAGTGTCGATTATTCGGAGAGCACCTCAAAGAAAGCGACGCGAAAAAGCAAAAAGCGAAAAGGAAAAACGAGATTCCTACGAACGTCTCTTTAACGCTCGAGAGAGAAAAGAAGAAAGGAAGGATGACATCCGCACGCCTAAAACTACATACCTGTGTGTACGGTTTAACATCATTATTATTATTGTTGTTGTTGTTGTTGTTATTATTATTATCATTATCATTACAAAGTGTGCAAAGGGACGTCACGACGTTACAGCATGCTGCGAGTTTTCAACAGTCTTTTCAAAGCCGTCAAGAAGCCGCTGCACTCATCCCAGTGTTGGGTAGTCATTTCCACGTGGACAGAATTGGCGGTCGCCCAGTCGCCTCGAGAAGCCGCGTCGCAGAGTTTCACAAGTTTCTCTTCCACGGCTGCGGAGACTTGCTTCTCATTTAAGCGCCAGCAGAGTTGGCCGAGACGTTTGGAACAGTCTTCGAGTTCTTTCTTTCTCACCGGGTTGGAGGCGAGTTGTTGGAAGCATTCATCGTGCATTTTTTTCACGCACTGAGAGACTTGAGCACCTGATGGAGAACAGCTGGAGGATTGGACGTTGGAGAGGGTGACATCAGCCGGTGGGCCGGCAGGACGGCGCGGACTGGGTTGTTGTTGTTGTTGTTGAGGTGATGGGGGTGCTTGTCGTTGTGGTTGTTGTTGTTGTTGTTGTTGTTGTTGTTGTTGTTGTTGTTGTTGTTGTTGTTGTTGTTGAAACTGTCGTTGTTCAAACTGTTGCTGAGGCGGCTGGGGCGGTGGGGGCGTCGCTTGTTGAAACGATTGTTGCTGTTGCATCGGTGGCGGTGCAGCCGCAGATGCCGGAGAATACGAGGGCGGAGGTGCCGCAGCCGGTGAGTACGACGGCGGCGCCGCAGCCGCGGGTGGAGGTCCGCCTGGTGGACCATCCCTACTTCTAGGAGACACAATCGGCGGAGGCGGAGGCGCGTCCATAACCGCAGACGGATCGAAACTTGGCGTCGGGGCGGCAGGTGGCTGCGCAATCGGAGGAGGCACTTGCGTTTGTTGTTGCATTGGTGGTGGTTGCGAGGCCATCGGCGGCGGCGGCGCAAAGCTTTGCTGCTGTTGGTGCTGCTGTGGACCAGCGGAGTAACTCGGTGGCGGGGCCACCTGCTTCGGCGGGGCCATCGTGGACTGTTGCCCTGCACCCGGAGGTGGTGACGTCATTTGTTGAAAACCTTGCTGTGGCGCGTTCGCTCCGGTTAAATACGCACTCTGGACCGGGGCGTCGTCGTATTCCATCTCGCTCGGAGCAAACGACGTCACTGGAGGGGGTTTAGGCACCTCAGATTCGCGTCGTCCACCTCCCCCGTATGGATCGTACGAGTTCGTACTAACACCACCCGGCGCTCCCGGTACGGAAGGCGGGGCGTAAAAACTCGTGTTCGCTGATCCTTGAGGTGGCAATTGTGCAGACACCGGAACTGGGGGAGGCGCGCCGTAAAAGCTTGCATCCGGATTCGTTGGCGGCGGGGGTATTGTCGGAGCCGACATATGGGCAGGAGCCGATGGTGGCGTAAACTGTGTTGGCGGAGGAGGCGGTGCAGCAGAGTAACTCGGCGGCGGTTGGAACGGTTGTTGTTGCTGCACCGGCGGCGGTGGCGGTGCGGCGAAGGACGTGTTCATCATCGGGTTCATCGGCGGTGCACCACCACCGTAGGAGGATGGTTGCATCGAGGTCGGTTGAGTCGAATACCCGTTCGAACGAGGCTGATGGTGCGAGTTTTGATGGTACCCTCCAGTACTACCACTCGTCGATTTCGACTCCGAGGACGCGCGATCGATTCTTTCACGCAACAATGCAATGTCTGCGTCTTCTCTACCGCTTATCCTAGCGCCGGGCGCCATATCCAAAAGTGCCAAGGCAGATTTCAACTTGCCAGAACTCGCGAGACTTTCCGCTCTGGCAGATAGAAGTCGCGCAAACCCTGGGGTTGCTTGACTCAAGTTTGCTGCGCGCGATAACACGATGGCCTTCTCGAGCAACTGCCACTGCGCCTTCTTGCTCGTAAATTTGGACGACGTCGCGCTCCCACGAGCGCGCATGGACCAGTGCTTGACAGCATTATCCACATCACCCGCGCATACTCTGCACAAAGACGCCTCGTGCGGCATGTTTGCGGCTTGTAACTTATCTGCTAATTTCAAACTCAAATTATCCCACGCCTTTGCGTCCGAATACGTACACAATATCGCCAAAGTCTCTCTCCAATTAGTAATCGGTTCCGATTCTACCACCTTTTCTAAATTCGCGCATGCAATAGACTCCGCGAACTGCAAATACCGTCGCGGTGATCTCTCTAAGTGACGCTTTTGTGCTCTTTGCCAGAGTTCTGGACCAGCGGAGGAGGCTAAAACTAACGCGTCCGCGAAACGGCCCGCTTTTTCACACGCTTCGACCGCTCCGTCGTAATCGCCAACGATGAGACATCTCTCAATCTCTCTATCCGCAGGTTCGCGTTTCAACGCGGGTGTAGTTTTTGCTTGTTCTTGTTGTCTCTTTTGTTTCGGGGAGATTGGTGCAGGTATGGTTGACTTTCGCGGCGAGGCTAAACCGGATTGGTTTTTCACGTCTTCCCCTAATCCGTCAAAGAACGCGTTTTCGTCTTCAACCGGGGGTGGTGGAGCAACCATTTGCGAGCGTTCGTCTAACCCCGACGATGTTCCCACGGCATCGTCGGATAAATTTGCATTTTCTAAAGCGGTTTCAGTCAAGCGCATTTGTTTCGAGCGTTCCAAGTTTTTCAAAGCGTCTGAAAAATTCAAATGTTCCAACATCCGTCGTCGAGCGTCGTCGGAAAACAATATCGACATGAACGCCCACGTTTCCTTATCTTCGCTAGAGACCGACGGATCTTTACTTTGCGCTCGCGCGTCACACAACGCTTTTAATTCTTGTTCGTCGTTTGATTTAATAGCCGCATGAAATTCAGCGTCGATGTCGTTTTCTTCCACGTCACCGCCGTCTGAACCGCCGCCGAGGGAAGCGCCACCTCTCGCACCAGCACCACCGCTTCTACTCTCGTCGTGCTCGTCCGAGACGTCCACGTTTGTAATTTTCACAACACCTGGAGCGTCGGAACCGAACGAGACAAGTTTACCGCCAAACCCAAACGAGGCGCCCGCCGGGCGTTTCATCCATTTTGGCGCCTTACGCATCGGTTCTCTTGGTTGTTGTTGTTGTTGTTGTTGTTGTTGTTGTTGCATCCCATTCTGGCCGTACTGTTGGAGTTGGTGATGCGCGCTTTGCTTACCGCAATCGTTCATATTGTGAATGCTAATTGTCCCGTCAAAACTCGCCGCGGAAATCTCCCCGGCGGTTTTCTTCGACCACTGCGCGTCAAAGTTCCAATTGGAACTCGCTGGGAACTCCGCCAAAACACTCCCATCCTTCGCGTCCCAAACCAAGGTCCTATTATCTTTACCGCTCGATAGCAACAAATCGCCATCGTGGGGCGACCATGCCAAAGACAAAACCCCTTTCGTGTGTCCGACAAACTCATTCGTCGGCGCGACGCTATTCCTCAAATCCCACACTTGCAACGAACACGACCTATCGTCATCGCTGGCTACGATCAACTGCGTCGCCACTTCTGGATTCCAACTAATTGCCGAACATCTTCTCTTCGATTGCGGATCTACGAATGAAATCACCGGTCTTTGTCTCTTCAAATCCCACACCACGGTAGTCCCGCTCGTCGTTCCGCAACTGGCCAAAATGTGCGACACTTTCGTATTCCATTGAATCTGCGCAATTTCCCCGGTGTGAGGTCCGCTCGGCCCACTCGCCAGCGCGGGATATTTGTTCGGTTTCGTCGGATCGTTGATATCCCAAATGCTCAACTCGCCATCCCGTCCGCCGCTTGCCAACAAATTCGAGCTAAACGGATTAAAATCTAGACCTCTCACCGCGCCCGCGTGCGCGTTTTGCAGCGTCGTCAGCACGCACGTCGCGCTCGCCTGCGGTAAATCCTCCGCGTCGTCCACCCCTATGTTGTTGGTAAACGACGACGACGACGCAAAACCGTCTTCTTGTCCTTCTTGGTTGGTTTTGTTTTTTCGCGAATTATTCATCTTTCGCGCCGCCGTCGTCGTTCGACTCATCAGCGCGTTCGGATCGTACAATTGCACCGTGCCGTCCGCCAATCCTCCAGCCAAGATCCCTCTCGGCGTTCGTTCCGAGACCTGGTCGTTCCAGCACAGGCGGTGGAACCGTTCCGCGACCGCGCATCCCGTCCCGACCACCTCGCAGTATCCATCGTTATTATTCTTCGTGCTACTAAACTCATCATCATCCAAAGACGCTTCGCGATGATTCGAATAATGATGATCGATCGAGAACACCTCCAAACTCGCGCTCGTGCTGAACGAATCGTCCATGGCGCCCGCGACCGTCCCGCACGCGATGACCCCGCTTTCGAGAGGCGAAAAAGAGGTCGTCGCGCATCTCCGAATTCTTCTTCTCGTCGTCGTCGTCGTCGTCATGATGATGATGATGATGCGATCTCTTCTCGGTAATAATTGTGTGCGTGCGTGTCGTTTCTCCTTCCGCGCGCGCTAATGAAAGAACCGAAGGCGTTTTTTGAATGCAACAATTTTCAAAGAAGAAGAAGAAGAAGAAGACAAAAAAGAAGACGAGAGAGATGACACACCTCGAGGTTTAGGGTTACAAACAAAGGGTTTAGGGTTTGAGTCTAAAAAGAAAAAAAAAAAGGAAAAGGGAAAACTTTGGAGGACTTTGGATCGAACGAACGAACGCATTCTTTTTTTTTGTGTGTGTGGACAATAAAATAACTCCAGTTATAACTACTGAGAGTGAGTTAGGCCTAGCTGAACCCTGGTTTCCTAGTCTGAAGGTCACGTTACTCAGTCGTTTTATCTGGAGTTGATTTAAGATAGACTAGTTTTGGTCGATTTTACAATTGGATTTTTATTGTTCATTAATTAATAGAAAAAGCGCTTAAGTGATTCCTCGTGGTGTTGTCGTCGTTGTCGTCTCGAGACTGTGTAATAAAACGACACACGCATGACGACGACGACGAACGAGGCCAACAAAGAGGAGGAGGAGGACGACTACGACCTTTTGTACGGGGACGTGGGGGATTTTTCGGACGACTTTGAGGAGAGGAAGACGACTTTGACGACAAAAAGGAGTGGGACTACTCATGATGCGATCGAGACCGGCACTGACGGCGACTTTGCGATTGGAAAGAAAGGAAGGACGGATGAAGACCAAAACCAAGAAGACCAAGGAAGAACGACGAAAGAACACGAACGGGGATTCGGCGAAAAAGAAGAAGAAGACAAAACCGAAGAGGACGACGACGAAGAAGAAAAAAACACGTCCGTGTACGTGGCAAACCTCACCTGGTGGACGACCGATCGAAAAGTCGAACAATTGGCTGGTGAATTTGGTGTCGTGAAACGCATCCATTTCTTTACCGAAAAGAAAAACGGAAAGAGCAAAGGGTGCGCGGCGGTGGAGTTTACGACCGCAAAAGCGGCAGAACTGTGCGCAGAAAATCTGAACAAAAGAGCGATAGAAGGCAAAGCGTGCGTGGTGACGCGAGCACCATCGACAAGGGACGGGGACGCGGGAACGACGACTTTGCCGCGAGCGCCGCTCGGGCCGCCGCCGGATACGGCGTGGAAAGGTCCGATACCGGCGGGACAAGGAATGTCGACGACGCAAGCACAGTTGAACGCGCTGCAACAACAACAGAAAATGAAACTGCTCATGATGCAGCAACACATGAAAGCGAAGATGAGCGGGCAACAAAAATCTTCCACGACGGGGGCTCCGAAGATGCCCCCGAGAGAAAATCTCGACGCGACGAAACAAAACAAAAACGACGACGACGGTTCGAGTCCAACCGCCGGACAGAGGGAACGACCGAATTCACCAACGCCGCTCGCCGGGATGCGCCAAAACAACGGAAGAGGGAGAGGAAGAAGTAGAGGCGGTCAGAGAACGAGAGCCGAATCGCCGCCCGCAGCGCAGATGGGCGGAAGAGGAAGAGGAGGAGGTAGGAAACGCGCGCGACGATGACAAAAGTCAAAGTCAATACCATACGCACCGTAGTTACATGTTTTTGTACGTAGTGTTTTTATAGAGCATTTTGTACCAACACGCGAAAACACATTCGAGATTTCATTTTCCAATTTGCGCCATTATAAGTACGTTCGCGTGTCCCTCCGTCGTCGTAAAAGAAGTGAGAAGAAGCGCGCGCCGCTAAAAAAGTTGGTGGTAGCATCATGGGTTTGGATGGCTACGTCGGCGGTTTCGAGACGCAGCAAAGAGCGCGGCGATTGCAAGAAGAGCGCGACGAGCGCGCGAGAGAGTTTGACGTTCGAAAGCAGCAGCAGCAGCAGCAGCAGCGCGATGAAGATGGTGGCGGGAGGCGTGGGGGAGGCTTTAACAACCGATCGTCTCTGGTCGGGTTCAGAGGCTCGTCCACCGTGGAGGAGGAGAAAGCGTTTGCCAACCAGTCCGTCGGTTTGCTGACGAGAGAAGAATACGCGAAGAAACAGGAGAAAGTGAGATTGGAGTTGGAGAAAGAGCGAGAGGCGAAAGAACGAACGAGACGAGAGAAACGAGAGAGACAAAAAGCGAAAGACAACGAGAGGAAGCGAAAGGAGAAAAACTTATTGAGCTTCCACGAGGAAAACGAAGAAGAAGAAGAA
>MDSZ01080055.1_pt1 | contig 14691 bp, 12 predicted proteins | sample 811201 | NCBI WGS metagenome assembly MDSZ01 (sample SAMN05326647, study PRJNA326480) | marine metagenome | isolation source: seawater | place: Indian Ocean: North | collected 2010
GAAGAAAATCTTTGACAAACTTACTGCAGCAATGCAACCTGAGTTTGAGGATGAGGAAGCAATTGATCCATTTGATTTCTGGCAAGGTGCTAACTTCAAGTTGAAGGCAAAGAACGTTGCTGGTTATCGTAATTATGATTCTTCAGAGTTCACTGCAACATCTCCTCTATTAGATGATGATGACGCACTTGAAGCACTATGGAAGAAAGAGTACTCTCTTGCTGAATTAGTTGCTGCTGATCAGTTCAAGTCTTATGAAGATCTTAAGAAGCGTCTTGGTTATGTTCTTGGTAACAAGACTACAGTTCGTCAAGATGCGGAAACTGTTGATGAAGATGATGATCGTGGTTCTGCAGAGGAATTAGTTACATCTGCTGTTGCTGCTGGTGGTGCAGGAACCAATGTTCATGTTGCATCAGATGAAGATGATGATGCACTATCCTACTTTGCTAAGTTAGCAGAGGAGTGATATTAGGGGGAAGTATTTCTAGTATTTTCCGTTTCAGCTAGTCTTCTATTAACAAACTGGGAGGACTTATCGTAATGCATGATGTTTTTCATATCCGTCATGTATTGCTGTAAGTACTCCTTTTTTAGTACATATATACTTCTCTTCTCTTCATTCAAATTCACTTCATATTCATAGTTTGATACTCCTATAACTGGTGCAGGATTTATATCTGCATAGGTTGCTGAATCTGGATTTATCATTGTAAATGTAGAATCTACATGTTTACCAGCAGGAAGTATCACTCTACCTTTAGAGTCTTTAACTTCTATTGTTTCATAGTGGTGAATATTATTCAAGTTCAATCCATATTTACTTTCTGAAAATCTATAGATGTCTCTTGATGATAGAGGCCACTCATTGTGTACGTTAATAATACCAGCAGTTAATAATACAACCCAATCCAATTCAGCATTATTATAAAGTTCTTCTGCTACTGTATCAGGTCTAGCACCATCAGAAATTTGATACTTATTGAATAGAGTAAAGACATTATTTAAATCATCACGAAGTTTAACTCTTCTAAAAAGATTCTTAACTCTTACGTATGAACGTGAAGAGGTTTTTGTTTTTAATGGGGACTGATAGTTTAAATCAGGTAGTTCTCTAAAGTATGACATTAGTATCCAACTCCTATTGTACCTTCTCCTTCATCATAATGTTCGAAGTATATTGGATTTAATTCTTTCATACTTAATTTCATTGTCATAACAGTTGGTGTTCCATCATGGAATGTTGAGTAAGTATTTGATCCAGTATAATTCATTGCTATTGATTGTAATGCCATTGGCTTCATAACATTTAAGAATGGATGAGGTGCTCCACCTTTTTTATATGCAAGCATAAAGACATCTGGAGATTTAATAAAGAAACCACCACCACTATCACCTTTTGGCATTGCATGTTGTTTCAATGTTCGTATAATTTGTTTTACTTGTTGTGCCTCACTCATACTTCTTGGTGCAAATTGGAAGTCGAAATCAAATTGTCTGATTTGTGGACCTTTAAATACTACTTCCATGTTAGGATTTAATATTTGTCCAGTTGCTCTAGTCATTAAATTTGGAGCACCCACTGCAGAACCAGCAAGATGAGAAAGAATTGCTGTTCTTAAGTTGTCATCTATTGTTCCAAACCCTTTTATATCTTTCATGCCTTGTAATAATGCACCTGGATTTGTCATTCCAGTCATAGCAAGGTTGGCACCTAATGCTTTTAGTGGGGTTAAAGTATCTGAGTCAAAATCAATTGAATTAGTATCACCTATGTTTTGAGGAATAGGTAAGGTAATATATGCTAATGTCTTTGCTTTTCTTGCTCTAGAAGTAGCAGTTTCCATTCGAGATCCACTTCTTAAAGCACCCATAATGGTTGACTCTTGTTTTTGTGTAAATCCTCCTTCAGTTCCTGTTGAAGCAGTTCCACCCTCTTTCTTTGCTGCTCCGTCTGATTGAGAACTTTTCAATGAGTCATTTAATTTTGAGTTGGGAGTATATTCAACGATTTTTATTTCTAGGTAGTCAGTACTACTATCAATTCTATTATTTGGATATCTTAAACTAACAGTGCCTCTTCTATTCTGTGTTCCACCACTCTGTGTTATTTCTTTTCCTATCTGTGTTGTAGAGTTGGTATTACTGTTAATGTTGGATGTTTCTCCAGACTGTGTTTTTGCTGGTCCAGATGATTTTCCTTCAGTTAATCCCTTTGCTTGCTCTACAGCTTGCTTTACTCCTAAGTTTCCAAAACCCATTATCGACCTTATTTTAAAATATTTTAACTATTTAGACGGAAATTAGCGAAAGGAATTGAATCCAGTTCATTTAGTTCATCATCATATACTTCATAGAGTTGTCCCACTACTTCATTCCATGTATAATTTCTATGTTTATCCCAATGAAAGTTGATTCCACGAAATCCCCATGCGAAAATATCAGTCACTGCAACTAAAGGATTTTCATCGTAACGTATGTTAGGAGTCTTAGGGGCATATACGAAAAAATAAAATCTTCCTGCATCAGGAACAGGTGTGACTGTATCATTACATGCTTCCATTAGTTCCATCATTAACTCTGATGAATCTTTACCGATAAAATTGTCTTTAACTTCTGTAATGCGACTCATTTAATTCCTAGTTCTTTTTCTGTGAGTACTTTAAATTCAAATCCTCTATCAATACACCATTCGTTTGCTGCTTTCCATTTTGCTTGATTCCTAGCATATTCAAATGCTTCACGCAAATAACCTTTAGTTTGACGTTTGGGTTTTGATGGGGGTTTAGTTTGTTTTTGTGGTTTTACTTCAATAATATATTTTTTAATTTTTCCGTTACTTTCCTTGGCTTTGATATAGAAGTCGGGAAAGTATCTATGAGGACGATTATCAACTGGAGATCTATACCAGACATACATTTCTTCACTTCCCCATTCAAGTATATTGATATTAGAATCACAATATCTCATAAATTTTAGTTCCCAAAGAGAACGGTAGATAACCTTGGTTGGATCTCCTTTATACTTGTAAGGACATCTCACTTTGTACTTACCTTTATAAGCCATAAATAAATACAATCATAATAGTAAATATTTAGAGTGGTACAACCTCGTAGGATATCAGATTTTAAACCAACACTATCAAAATTAGCTGGCACATCTCATTATCAAGTTATTTTTGGTGGATTACCGTCTGCATTGAGACAACATCTTAATGTAAGAGATGTTGGATATAGATTTATAGGAGAGACAGCAGGATTACTTTGTAGTAATGTGTCCCTTCCTGGTAGTAGTAATGCTACAACTATGATTGATGGAAACTACATGGGTATTCAGGAAAAGATGGCTCATAGTAGAATGTTTACTGAACTTAATGCAGAGTTCATGGTAGATAGTGATTATAAAACTATTAAGTTTTTTGAGCATTGGATAGAATATATGGCAAGTGGTTCAGGTGAAGATCAATCACGAGATGGATATTATATTAGAATGATGTACCCAGAAGAATATAAATCAAACCAAACAAAGATAATTAAATTTGATAAAGATTATAATGCAGAATTAGAGTATACTTTTTATGGATTGTTCCCTAGAGCATTGAATGATATTTCTGTTTCTTATGAACAGACAGATATTCTGAGAGCATCGGTTACATTTTCAATTGATAGATATATTTGTGGAAGGAATAGTAGTTTCTCATTGTATAGGGGTGGTTCATATAATAGACAACTTACTAAGAGTAGAGTTAGCATACCTAATATAAATGGTCTTGGTGGTGTTATAGGAAAACTCTTCTAAACCAAAATCGACTTTTTGTTTCAAATATAGCGGAAAAAAAACTCCGCAATTTTTTTGAGCCACAGGATTTTCAGAAAAGTCCTATAAATAAAAATACTGAAGTGCTACACACATTATGCCTTTACCAAAAATTACCGCACCAACTTATGAGTTGGTATTACCCTCATCTGGCAGAAAAGTTAGATATAGACCTTTTTTAGTGAAAGAGGAAAAACTCCTTATTATCGCAATGGAGAGTGAGGACACGAAACAGATAACTGAAGCAGTTAAGAATGTTCTTAAAAATTGCATATTAACAAGAGGTATTAAAGTAGAAAAACTTGCTACTTTTGATATTGAATATCTGTTCTTGAATATTAGGGGTAAGTCGGTTGGTGAAGATGTTGAAGTTATGATTACTTGTCCTGATGATGGTGAAACTCAAGTTCCTGCATTGATTAATTTGGATGATATTAAGGTAGTTACTTCCGATGAGCATACAACAGATATTAAGGTTGATGATACATTATCCATTAGGATGAAATATCCATCTATGGATGAATTTATTAAGAATAACTTTGATGTTACTGATATGGATATTGATGATACATTTAAGTTAATTGCTTCTTGTATCGAACAGGTATATTCTGAAGAGGAGTCTTGGAGTGCATCTGATTGTACTAATAAGGAATTGGTTGAATTTATAGATCAATTAGGATCAAAGCAATTTAAAGAAATTGAAAAATTCTTTGAAACTATGCCTAAATTGACTCATACTTTAAAAGTTGTAAATCCTAAGACTAAAGTTGAAAATGAAATCCTACTGGAGGGACTACAAAGTTTTTTCGAGTAGGTATGGCTCACGAAAACCTAGAGTCATACTATAAGGTAAATTTTGCCTTGATGCAACACCATAAATATAGCTTAACAGAGCTAGAAAATATGATTCCTTGGGAAAGAGAAGTCTATCTATCTCTTTTACAACAATATATTGAAGAAGAAAACCTAAAGGCAAAACAAGAACAAGCAAGTGGCAGTTACTAGTAGACCAAGATTAAGAAAGACATCCATCAATTTGGGTAATTTTGGTGGTGGTTCTATGTTGGGAAATGTTTCTCCACTTCAATCTAAAGTTTCTAGTGCTAGTCATATAAAATCTCTTCAATCTCAAAGAAGAGTTCTTGAGAGAGTAATTGATTTAGAGGATGAGGTTGATGATTTAGGAACTAGAATAAAGATGCAAGATGAGTCTTTATTAGATGTTAGAAAATCTTTGACTAATATTAGAAAATCTATTTTAATATTGCAAGATGGACAGAAGGTGATTATTGATAATGCAAGAGAAAAGGATAAAATAGAGAAAGAGATAAGAAAAAAAGAGGAGCAAAGACTTAAGAGACAAGAAGCAGAAGGTGCTCTTGAAGCAGATACAGGTTCAGAAGATATAAAGAAAACTGACGGTTCTGTTGAGAAGAAAGGAAAAGAATCTAAGGGATTCTTGGATAGTATAAAGAATTTCTTTATGTTTACCATTGCTGGATGGTTTACGGATAAAACAATAAAATTAGTTAATGCGTTTGCTAGTGGTAATAAGGATGTTATAAACAGTGTTGGAAAGAAACTTTTAGGTGGTTTAACAGCAGTTGGTGGAATAATGTTGATTGCTGCAGCTGGTATTGGTCCTGTTCTTGTTGGTATAGGTTCTTTGATTGGTGTATTGGGTGGATTGTTGTTTAATCCAGTCACATTAGCTGCTTTATTAATAGCAGTAGGAGTTGGTGGTGTTGTTTATGGGTTGAAGAAACTTTGGGATTGGGGTACAAAGACTGCTAGTTCTGATTCTGCTAAGAAGTATGTTGCAAAGAAGCAAGAACTTGATAAAAGATTGAAAGATGCTGGAATGACTAGAGGTGGTTTTAGTAAGGATAGAAGTAAACAAGATATAAGGCATGGTAAGCATGGTAGAACTGAAGAACAAGAAAAAATATGGCAAGAAGTACAAGCAGAACGAAAAGCATTAGAAGCTGCTAAGAAAAATATGGAAAAAGAAATAAGCGAAGCAAAAACAGCACATAGACTAGATATAAGGGCTAGAGAAAAAGCTGGTGAAGATATTGATATAAAGGCAGAAGAGCAGAAATGGAAAGTACAAGAAGCTAATATATATAAAAAATTTGAAAATAAGATTGGTTCAATATCATCAGTATCTAATACGGGTAATGGTGGAAATGTGACTTCCAATGTTAATACTTCTGGTGTCATCAGTAATATTGGACCCGAACTAAGTTCTGAAGGAAATATAACTGTTATTCCGTTACAAAAAGAACAAGAAATTTCTACATCTAGTGATTCAACAGCTAGTAGTGTTGATTATATTCCTAGTGATAATCCTAATAATATTCATACTTTATCATCAAAAATTCAATATGGTGTTGTAGCAGGTTAGACAAATGAAAAAAGGTTTCTTTGGTTCTATGAGGAAGGGCTTCAAGTTAGGAAGCAAACCAAAATTACAGGGTAGATTTGTTCGATCTAAATTTAATGCAAATAAAAATGTAAAATTTGCTAAAAGGTTCTTTAAGAAAACTAATAAAGAAAAAAGAACTTATTTTAAGAGAAAATCCTTGATAATGAGGAGAAAAGCAGCAGAAAAAGCATTAGAAACTGGACAAGCAGTAAAAACCAAGTTTAAGAAATCTATAACATCAAAGGGGTTTAACCCAATTAGATTCATTACAGCAATATTTGTTGGGTGGATTGTTAATCAATTACCAAAAATTATTTCTACATTAAAAGCATGGATGGAGAAATTGAAACCTGTCTTCGATACTCTGAAGTCTTGGGTTACGGGTGTTGTTGATTTCTTTCAAATGATTGGTACTAAGATTGGAGACTTTTTAACTTCAATTACTGGAGATAATTCTATTATTGATGCTGGAAAGAAAAAAATCCAAGCTGTAATCGAAAATTTGAAAGGTGCATTTGATAAAATGAGGAAGGGATTTGATAGTTTAATTAGTAAAGCAAAGGGTGAAGAGAAAAAACTTAAAAAAGATGTAAAAAATATTGAGAATCAGGTCAACTCTCAAATGGAATCAGGTGATAGTGATAAAGTTGATCCATTTGTGGTATTAGAGGATAACAAAGACATTATCCCACCTGGAATGAGTGGTGTGGTTCAGAATGAGGTTAAAAATAATCCATCGAAATATGATACTAAAGAGGAGATTAATGCTGCTCTTAGTAATGTTGGTGTAGATCCTAGCAAAGTTAAATATAGATCAAGTTATTCAAATCAAAGTTCTACAGTTTCAGGAACAATTAATCATAAATCAATTATATCTAATCCTACGAATGGTAATGTTAATCTTAAAGTTGATAGTAAGAATAAAAATAAAGTTGTTACGGTAGATATTCCTGTTACTCCAAAATTACCTCAAACTGGTGGAGGTTCTGGCACTACAACAGTAAAACAGGATAATTCTGATAGTGTAAATAGTAATGAACTATTGCTAATTAGTATCGAAAAATAAATGGCAGCAAAAGATAAATCCATATTTGAGCAAGTTACTCTAGAAGCAAATGATCAATCACAAGATGTTGACATTCGTGCTGGAGTAGTTTCTATTGACTATTATGAGGATATATTTTCTCCTACCATTACTGCACAGATTGTTGTTTTTAACACGGGTGATAGTATTACAGGAAAAGATGGTAAATTACAATCAATATATAATGGACTTCCATTAAGAGGTGGAGAACGATTATCATTAAAAATTAAACCAAATAGTGAAGAGAATGCTGGATTGGATTTTTCTGAGACATATAAGGATTACATGTATGTTTCAAGCATTACGAATGTTCTTACAGAACAACAAAAAGAGGCATTTACTTTAAACTTAGTTTCAAGAGAAGCAATTACAAATGAAACTGTAAGAGTTCCAATTAGATTTGCAACTTCTTCTACTATTGATACATCAGTAAAGAAAATTTTGACTGATTATCTTAAAACTGAGAAGGAAATGGATATTGAGCCAACATCAAATACTTATGGATTTATTGGTAATTTAAAAAAACCTTTTAATCTTTTAGTTTGGTTAGCATCTAAAGGTGTTCCTGAAGAGTCTGGAGATGGAAGTGCTGGATTTGTATTTTTCCAAACACAAGATGGTTATCATTTTAAATCTATTGATAGTTTAATTAATCAAGAACCAAAAGCAACATATACTTATACTGAAGTTAATAAGAGTCAGATAGAAAGAAATAATGATTTTAATATATTGAGATATTCTACAAATAAAAATCAGGATTTACTCCAAAAACTAAGATTGGGTGCATATGCCAGTTATGTTGCAACATTTGATTTTTATAATGGAAGATTTAATACACCTGAAGAATCTAAATTTACTTTAAGTAAATATAAAAGTAAAACAAAAAATCTTGGAAAGGAATTGGAATTACCATCACTTTCTAATAATGCTCAAGAAACTTTAGGTGATATACCAAGTAGGATAATGACAATGGTTGTTGATAGAGGAACTGTAGAAACTGAAGTCAGTAGAGAAAAAAATGCTGATCCTATGAGATATCAAGCACAGGCAATTATGAAGTATAATACTTTATTCACTCAAGAACTTCATATGCAAGTTCCTTTGAATACTAATTTAAAAGCAGGTGATGTTATTAAATGTCAGTTTCCAAAAATTAGTACAGGAAGTGAGGAATATGATGATGAACAAAGTGGTTTATATTTGATTAAAGAATTATGTCATCATTTTGATAGTGAGAAATCAGAAACATCAATGAAGTTATTGAGAGATACCTTCGGTTTATATGGTGTAAATAATGATAATGGAGGGAAATAATGGAAGAATCATTATTCAAAACTAATTTTATTGGACGGGATGGATTCCGTTGGTGGATAGGACAGATTGCTCCTGACGAGGTTCAAACATCACAGACTAAAGAAAAGAAGGGTTGGGGTAATAGATATAAAGTTCGTATTTTAGGATATCATCCATATAATAATGTAGAACTTAAGGATGAAGAATTACCTTGGGCAACAGTAATTTCACCACCAGGACATGGAACTGGTTCAGGAGGAATTTCAAAAACACTTAGATTCCAACAAGGAGATACTGTAATAGGATTTTTCTTAGATGGTGATAATGCTCAAGTTCCAATGATATTTGGTGCATTTGGTAATTCTGCTTATGTACCAACTGATGAACCAGGACCATTTAAAGCATTTACTGGTTATACGAGTACTCATAAAAGACCAGCAGCAACGGTTGCAAATACACCATCAGAATCTACTGGTGCTATAGAAACACCTGCAGCAAGTCAGATTTCTCAAGCAGATGCTGATAAAGTAGCATCGACAACTGGTAGTGGTAATAGAGCTACCATGAGTTCATATAATGGTAAGGTTGTATATCTTGGATGTGGGAAAAGTCAGTCACAAGAATCCATAAGCAAGATGAAAGTGGGTGTTCAAAATTTAGTTGGTGAGGTTACAGATTTAAAATCCAGATTTGATGTTAATACTGAGTTTTATAGAGATAAAGTTAAGGGTTTAGTATCTGATAAAACTTCTGCTTTAGCTGCTAATGCATCTGGATTAGTAAGTGGTATGACAAATAGTACTTATAGACAAATGACACCTATGTTGAATGGTGGATTGAAATCAATGTATAGTAGTGTTTATGCAAAAACTTTTGCTGCAACTCAATCTGTTTCTGCGGCAAATCTGGCAGGTACAGCAGCACAAGAATCAATGATAAATCCTATTGGTTCATTAAATGGACTTTTACCATGTCTTACTAATCAGGTTATAGGTAATTTGAGTTCTTCAATTGAAGGAATATTGAATTCAGTTGTTGATAATGTTTTTAATTATGTTGATTGTGTAGGAGATCAAGCAACAGGTGCATTAATGAATGCGATTACAGGACAGATATCTGATGGAATGCAATCCTCTCTTGATGGTATTGGTAAATTAATGAATTATATGGGTGATTTTAGTATAGATGGTTTACTTAGAGGTAGTGTTGATTCTCTCTTAGGTATGGCAGGAATGGGTGATTGTCTTGCAGCTCCACCACCACCATCTGGTGCATGTACTTATAAAATGGGACAAGGACCGATATCAGGTGGTTCTTCGGATTTGAGTGCTATTATTAAAGATGCAAATATAGCAAAAGCAGTGGCAGATGCAGCAGCACTTTCTGGTGTTCCTTTAGACGGTGTTCAAGATATAATGGGTGGATTTAGTCTTTTATCTGGTGGTATTAAGGAAGCTGGAGATGCAATATCAGGTATTGGTGATGCAGTTAGTGAATGTAATTTCGAATTGCCTGAAGTTTGTGAACCACCTAAGATTAACATTTTTGGTGGTGGTGGAAATGGTGCATCAGCTGTTCCTATCTTTGGTAATTTTAATTTTATGGGACAGGCTAAGAAAACTGGAAGTGTTATTGGTATTAAGATGACAAATCCTGGTAATGGATATATGTATCCACCATTTGTTGAGATAGTTGATAACTGTGGACAGGGATTTGGTGCTATTGCAAGAGCAACTATTAAAGATGGTAAAGTAAATGAAATTTATATTGTCTCTGAAGGACACTTATATCCAATTTCTGATGATGTACCACCTATTATTGATAGTGTAACTATTGTTAATCCTGGTTCTGGATATCAGGAAGGTGATACTGTTACCGATAATTTTGGCAATGAGTATAATACTCAAATTTCATTCGGTTCTATCATTAAAGTAACACCAATAAATAGTAAAGATATAGATGAACTTCCTATATTAACTGTGAATTCAAGTACAGGATCTGGTGCTGTTTTAAAAGCAAATCTTGATTTTAGACCAGAGTTCCAAGGTGAAGTCAAACAAGTAATCGATTGTATTAACACATAATGACACAGAAAACTGATCACGAACGCTATCTAGAATCATATCCACATTATCAGGTTGATATAAACAACCCTACGATGGATGGGTATGGTGGTTCAAATGTGGTTTCTCATTATGCTTGGACTGATCAGGATGAGAAAGCATCTATTTCATATGCTGAAGATGGTAAGTTAAAAATTCATGCTGATAAAGATATTGAAATATGTGCTGGTGCTACAAAACCAGCAGGTGGTGTTGATATTCTAGTTCATGCTGCTAAAGGTGATATTAAAATACATGCGGATGAAAATGGAAATCTTACTCTTATAGGAAATAATATTAGTATAACTGCTAGTAAAAGTATGGATATAAAGGGAGGTGATAAAATTACAATGGAGGCAAATGATATTGAATTTAGAGGAAATACAATACGTGGTAATGAGATAGTTGGTAATATGGCACCTCTTCCATTCATGAAAGGTGTATTTGCAGGTACTAAAGTTGGTGCAGATAAACTTAAAGCTGGTATTGATAAATTTACTTCTGGTGGTATACCAGAAGAACTAACAAGTGCTCTTGAGTCTGTTGATACTGATGCTATAACAGATCAACTTGGTGGCGTACAAGAGCAACTTAGTGGACAACTTAGTAATGTACAAGAGCAATTTGGAAGTATTGCTGATAATTTCTCAGGATTTGGTGGTTCATAAGATATGTCAGATACAACTTACGTTAGTCAGTTACATGCCAATGATGATGCTAAGTTCTTTAGCGACGTATATATCTATGGAAATTTATATTATGATTTAGAAGGTACTGATAATTTAAAACTTGATAATATAACTGTCAATCATCAGGCAAATTTTAAAGATATATTTGCAACTGGTATTGGTACTTATAACGGTCCTATTACGTTCAATAGTGGTACTGTTTTTGCAGGTGTTGCTACATTTTTAGCACCTGTAGATCTTGATTATTTACATGTAAAGAAAAGATTATGGGTTGGTACTGATGAAAATGGACAAACTTTAAGTGCAAATCCAGAAGTATATGGTAATAGAGTAGGAATTAATATACCAGAACCACAAGAATCTGCAACATTAGATGTTGGTGGTTCAATAATTGTATCTGGTGGTATTCACTATCAACAGGAAGCAGGTGCTGTAGGTGCTGCTGGTTCTGTGGGTATTGGTAGTACACGACCAGAAAGAGAACTTGATGTTGCTGGTAGTGTAAAGATTGATAGACACATCTATGATTCTATTAATTCACCAGGTGCAAATGGATATTATCTTCAAAGAGATGCACATGGTATAAAATGGGTTGCACCACCACCTTCTCCCGTTGAAGGTGTATTTATTCAAAATGAAGGAGTCAATCTTGGTGTTGGTTCATTCACTACTCTTAACTTTGATGGTGCTGGTAGTGGTGGAGATTTAGTTGATGCACAAATTGATCCTGGTAATAGTAATATTGCTAATATTTACTTTAATGATAATTGGGTTAGAAATAATACTGGTATTAGTACTACAGGAAATGTTGGTATTGGTGGACTTGCTGATTTTGGATTTGAGTTAAAAGTAACTGGAAAATTACAAGTAACTGATGCAGTTGATTTTGATGCTGATTTAAATGTTGATGGTAGTACACAAATTGATGGAAATTTAGATGTAGATGGTAATAGTGAACTTGATGGTACTTTAACTGTAACTGGTAATACTATTCTTAACAATGCATTAGATGTTGAAAATGCTACATTTATTGATGCTGGATTAATTGTTAGTGGATTTACTACTGGTACAATTTCAACAGCAATTTTCTCACATAATGCTGGATTTGCTACCAATTCTCATCGTTCAGGTTTTACAACCTATGCTGATAATGCAGGAATATCTACATATGCATCAGTAGCAGGATTTGCTACTAACTCACATCGCTCAGGTTTCACAACTTATGCTGACAACGCAGGAATATCTACATATGCATCAGTGGCAGGATTTGCTACTAACTCACATCGCTCAGGTTTTACAACTTATGCTGATAAAGCAGGTATTGCATCATATACTGATAGAGCAGGATTCTCTACATTTTCTAATAAGGCAGGTATTACTACTTTTGTTTCTACGACATTAACTAATACGAATAAGGATTTCTATATAACTTTTGTTGATAATGCAGAAACAACATTAGTAGGAACAGGACAAACATTAAGAGTTGATAGTGGAATTAAATATAATGCAAAAACTAATTCAGTTAATATTGTAGGGATACTTACAGTTGGAGCAGCTACTACACTTCATGGTTCTTTAGAACTAGATGGTTCTTTAATTGATAAGAATGATAGTGTTGCTGCTGGTAAAACTGATTATCGTTTATCTTCAGTAGGAACTGGTGTGTCATGGAGACCGCCAGGTGTTGAGACAAATAATGCTATTTGGGTTACTGTTGATGGTAATGATGCTAATAGTGGATTACTAGAAGGTGATGCAAAGAGAACAATTGGTGGTGCAGCAGCAATAGCACAGGCAGGTGATACTATTATTGTTCGTTCGGGTGTTTATCATGAGAATAATCCAATTGGATTGAGAACTGATGTTGCTGTTTCTGGTGAGGATTTAAGATTGGTAACTGTTGTTCCAAATAATAATGATAAAGATGTTTTCCATGTCAGAAGAGGATGTTTGATTCAGAATTTGAATTTTGCTGGTACAACAAGTAGTACTTTAGTAACTGGTGGTGCAGTTGCATTCCCACCATTAGCAGATTCAGAAAAGGCAGTTAGTGGATATATTGGATTGGGTCCAGCAAATGAAGGACCAAGAAGAGGTAATCCTTCAGAAGGTGGTAGATATAAGAGTCCATATGTTAGAAACTGTACTAATTTTATGACTGGTAGTATTGGTATGAAAATTAATGGAGATCATGTTTCTTCTGCATATACAGGAACAGTTAATCTTGGACAGGATTTGAAGAGTATGGTTTGTGATTCCTTTACTCAATATAATGAGGCAGGTATAGGTGTATCATTAACTAATATGGGATATGCTCAGTTAGTTTCCATCTTTACTATTTCATGTGAGAAAGCAATTTATGCTGATAGTGGTGGACAATGTGATTTAACAAACTCTAACTCATCATTTGGTGTATTTGGATTATATGCTGATGGTGTGAGTGAAACGGAATATACTGGAGTTACTACAGTAACAAATATTGCTGAACAGGATTCATTCTTATTAGCAGACGTTAAGGATGCTGCTGGAAACTTTAGAAAACCTTTTGATGGACAGGCAATGTTCTTTAAGGTTGATTTAGATGATTTTGCAGATTCTCCTGCTACTGGTACAATGACACAACCATTCCAGTTAGTACGTTCAATTAAAGTTCTTGATGGTGGTAGTGGGTATGTTCAGGCAGCACCACCAAATATAATAGTAGATATTCCACAAGGACCAGAAGGTATTCGTGCTGAACTTTCTGCAAATGTGAGTGCTGCAGGTACAATTACTTCTGTTGATGTGATTGCTAGTGGTAGAAATTTCTTACCACAATCTGGAAGTGGTCCAACTCAGAAAATTGGATTAACAACTTCAGTTACTTCTGGAACATCAGCAATTCTGGAAGTGGTTACTGATCCAATTTATTATACTGTTGATACTGCTACTGAACCTAGTAATGTTGTAGGATTATCTACATTAAGTTTGAATGAATTTGTACCTTACTCCATAGCAAAAGGAACAGATGTTGAGTTCCGAAGAATTAGTAGAATAATCACCAGTTCTCATTCTTTTGAATATGTCGGTGCAGGGACGGACATAAATAGAGCAAACCCCTTCCAGGGTGGTGAGCCTATTCCTGAAAATGAAATTGTTGCCATTAATGGTGGACAAGTTCCATTCACCAGTACGGATCAGAAAGGTAACTTTAGAATTGGAGAAGGACTGACAATTGATCAAACTACTTCGACTATTTCTGGAAGAGACTTTAATAGAGCAATCCAGGCACAATTAACA
>MDSZ01133552.1_pt1 | contig 14690 bp, 10 predicted proteins | sample 811201 | NCBI WGS metagenome assembly MDSZ01 (sample SAMN05326647, study PRJNA326480) | marine metagenome | isolation source: seawater | place: Indian Ocean: North | collected 2010
AGTTGGTCCTGGAATGGATAAAAATTCTGAAATGGGACCTCTGATAACTAAAGAACATTTAGAAAAAGTAAAAGGATACGTAGATTTAGGTGTCAAAGAAGGTGCAAATCTCGTTGTTGACGGTAGAAATTTAAAACTTCAAGGTTATGAAAATGGTTTTTTTATGGGTGGATGTTTATTTGATAATGTAAAAAAAGAAATGAGAATTTATAAGGAAGAAATCTTTGGACCAGTATTATCAGTTGTGAGAGCAAAAGACTTCCATGAAGCCTCGGAATTAGTGAATAATCATGAGTATGGTAATGGTGTAAGTATTTTTACAAGAGATGGCGACGCTGCAAGATCATTTTCAAGTAAAATAAAAGTTGGAATGGTAGGAATAAATATACCTATACCGGTTCCAATGGCCTTCCATAGTTTTGGTGGATGGAAAAGATCACTATTCGGGGATCAGCATATGCATGGTCCTGAAGGTGTGAGATTTTATACTAAACTTAAAACAATAACCTCAAGATGGCCATCAGGAATAAGATCAAACCCTGAGTTTGTAATGCCCACTATGAAATAAAAATGGGAAAAAAAATATCATTAATTGGTGCGGGTCAGATTGGAGGTACATTAGCTCATTTAATCGGTCTTAAAGAGGTAGTTTCAGAAGTAGTATTATTTGATGTTGCATCTGGTGTTGCGAAAGGTAAGGCTTTAGATATAGCTCAATCATCGTCTGTGGATGGTTTTAATGTTAAATTTTCAGGAACAAATGATTATAAAGATATAAAAAATTCAGACGTTATTATAATTACTGCAGGAGTTCCTAGAAAACCTGGAATGAGCAGGGATGATTTGCTTGGGATTAATTTAAAAATAATGAAACAGGTTGCTGAAGGCATTAAATCAAATTGTCCAGATGCTTTTGTTATTTGTATAACAAATCCATTAGATGTTATGGTTATGGCTTTACAAAAATACTCAAATTTGCCAAAAAATAAAGTGGTTGGAATGGCTGGAATATTAGATTCTTCAAGATATAAGTTATTTTTATCTGAAGAACTCAAAGTCCCCGTAAAAAACATTGAAGCTTTAGTGATGGGAGGTCATGGAGATACCATGGTTCCTTTACCAGGTTTTACTAAAATAAATGGAAAAAAGCTTTTTGATTTAGTCAACGAGGGCGTAATTACAAAAGAAAGAATAGAGGAAATAAATCAGAGAACAAGAGATGGTGGTGCAGAAATAGTTAAATATCTTGAAAAAGGATCTGCTTACTATGCGCCAGCTGCTTCAGGTGTAGAGATGGCAATAAGCTATATTAATGATGAAAAAAAATTACTACCATGTGCAGTTTATATTAATGGCGAATATGGTGTAAAAGATATTTATGCAGGAGTCCCAGTAATAATTGGAAAAAATGGAGTTGAAAAAATTACGGAAATTAATTTATTGAGCAATGAAAAAGACGAATTTCTAAAATCAGTTGATGCTGTAAAAAAACTTTGGGAAGCAGCCGTTAAAATTGATCCGGATTTGAACAAATAATGAATATACATGAGCATCAGGCAAAAAAGCTTTTAAAAGAGTATGGTGTGCCCGTTCCTGTGGGCGTATTTGGATTCAGTGTGGACGAAATTATACAAAAGTCAAAACTTCTTACCACCGATAAGTATGTTTTGAAGGCGCAAATACATGCCGGAGGCAGAGGGAAAGCTGGTGGAATCACAATTACAAACAGTTTGGAAGAACTCAAACAAGCTGCCAATCAGCTTTTTGGAAAAACTTTAATAACTCATCAGACTGGACCAAAAGGAAGAAAAGTTGAGAGACTTTATGTCGAAGAGGCATCTAACATAGACAAAGAATTTTATTTATCTTGTCTAGTTGATAGAAAAAGTTCAAAAATTGCCTTTATTTCTAGTGTTCAAGGTGGAATGGATATTGAGGAGACTGCAGTAAAAACACCCGAACAAATCATCACTACAAAAGTTGATATTAGTACAGATATATCTGAGAATGATTGTGAAAAAATAATAAAAGTTTTTAACTTAGAATACGATGCAAAAGATCAAGCTGTAGATTTAATAAAAAATCTATACAAAATGTTTATTGAAAAAGATGCAAGTTTAATTGAGATTAACCCATTAATATTAACAAAAGAAAATAATATAATTTGTTTAGATGCTAAAGTAATATTAGATGATAATGCGCTTTTTAGACATCCAGAACATTTACATTTAAGGGATTTAAAAGAGGAAGAGGAAACAGAAATAGAGGCAAGTAAGCATGGTTTATCCTATATCAAATTAGATGGCAATATAGGATGCATGGTCAACGGTGCAGGCTTGGCTATGGCTACTATGGATATAATTAAATTATTTGGGCAAACTCCTGCAAATTTTTTAGACGTTGGAGGCGGTGCATCAAAAGAAAAAGTTTCCGCAGCACTAAAGCTGATTCTATCAGATAAAAATGTTAAAGGTATTTTAATTAATATATTTGGTGGAATAATGAGGTGTGATATTCTTGCCGAAGGTGTAGTGGACGCAGCAAGTGAAATAAAAATAGAATTACCAATTGTAGTAAGATTAGCAGGTACCAATGTTGAGGAAGGAAATAGAATATTAAAAAATTCTAATCTAAAAATCATAACAGCCTCAGACTTATCGGATGCCGCCAAAAAAATTGTAAGTGCGATAAAATAATGTCCATTTTAGTTGATAAAGATACTAAACTTATATGCCAAGGATTTACAGGATCACATGGAACTTTTCATTCAGAGCAAGCTTTAAAATACGGTACTAATTTAGTAGGCGGTGTTACACCAAGGAAAGGTGGACAAATCCATCTTGGAAAACCAGTTTTTAATTCTGTGAAAGATGCTGTTAATAATACAAATGCAAATGCAACAATGATTTATGTTCCAGCGAAGTTTGCTGCAGATGCAATAATCGAAGCTATAAATGCTTCAATTGAAATTATAGTTTGTATTACTGAGGGAATTCCAGTTTTAGATATGTTAAGAGTGAAAAAATACCTTTCTAATTCTAAATCCAGACTAATAGGCCCAAATTGTCCCGGAATAATAACTCCTGAGGAATGTAAAATTGGAATTATGCCTGGAAATATTCACAAAAAAGGATCAGTAGGTATTGTTTCTAGATCAGGAACTTTAACATATGAAGCTGTAGATCAAACCACTAAGTTAGGATTAGGACAGTCCACATGTATTGGTATTGGTGGAGACCCAATTAATGGAACAAATTTTATAGATTGTTTGGAACTTTTTTTAAATGACAAAGATACAGAGTCTATTGTTATGATTGGTGAAATTGGAGGTTCATCAGAGGAGGAAGCCTCAGAATTTATAAAAAACCATAAAATAAAAAAACCAATGGTTGGATTTATTGCAGGAATAACAGCGCCACCAGGCAGAAGAATGGGTCATGCCGGCGCAATAATTTCAGGAGGCAAAGGTGGAGCTGAAGAAAAAATAAAAATGATGGAAGATGCTGGAATTTCAATGGCTAAATCACCTGCAGATATTGGAAAAACTCTTGTAAACAAATTGTCACTTTAAATATTATTTTCAACCACTATAATCGTTTAACAATGAGTGCTGAAAAAAATCTTAATTTAAAAAAAACGTCTTTCTTGTCAAAGAATAATAGTGCTTTCATTGAACAGATGTACTTAAAATATATTAATAATGACGCATCATTGCCAGAAAGTTGGAAAAATTACTTTAAAGATTTAAATGAGGATTCATCTGCAATTTTAAAAGAGATTAAAGGACCTTCATGGAGTAAAACAATTAACATTCCAATTAAAAATGAAATTAATTCAACAGATATAGAAAAAGAAAAAATAGACTCGGTTAGAGCTATTGCATTAATAAGAGCATACCGAATAAGAGGTCATTTAATTGCAAATTTAGATCCACTAGGAATGATGAAGAGAGACTATTTGCATGAACTTCATCCAGCCGACCATGGTTTTCAAAAAGAGGATTATAACAGAAAAATCTATGTTAGTTCTTATTTAGATAAAGATTATGCAAGTATTAACGAAATAATGCTTAAGCTGAGAAAAGTTTACTGTTCAACTATAGGAGCAGAATTTATGCATATTTCAGATCCAATAGAAAAAATTTGGTTTAGAGAAAGAATGGAAAAAGAAGAAAATCAAATAAATTTTACAAATAATGGTAAAAAGGCAATTCTCAAAACTATAATAAAGGCTGAGGGATTTGAAAAATTTTTAGCTAAAAAATTTATCGGTACCAAAAGATTTGGATTGGATGGTGGAGAGTCTTTAGTACCAGCTTTAGAACAGATTATCAAAAGAGGAGGCCAACTTGGTGTAAAAGAAATTAAGATCGGTATGCCACATAGAGGAAGACTTAATGTTTTAGCAAATGTATTACAGAAATCTTATAAAAGAATATTTAATGAATTTGCTGGAGAACTTGACTCTAAGACAGAAGACTCAGCTGGTGATGTTAAATATCACCTTGGTGCATCATCAAATAGAGAATTTGATGGTAATTCAGTACATGTTAGTCTTACAGATAATCCTTCGCATTTAGAGGCTGTAAATCCAGTAGTATTAGGTCAAGTAAGGGCTAAACAATTCTTTCATGATGACAAACAGAGAAAACAAGTTATTCCAATTTTAATCCACGGAGATGCAGCTTTTGCGGGACAAGGAGTTGTAGCTGAATGCTTCGCAATGTCTGGGTTAAAGGGACACAACACAGGAGGCACAATTCATATAATTGTAAATAACCAAATAGGATTTACTACAAGTCCTAGATTTGCAAGATCAAGTCCGTACCCTTCAGATCTAGGTAAAATTGTAGAGTCGCCAATACTACATTGTAATGGAGATGATCCAGAGGCTGTGGTGCATTGTGCTAAAATTGCAATAGAATTTAGACAAAAATTTAACAAGGATGTTGTTATAGATTTAATTTGTTATAGGAGATTTGGACATAACGAGGGTGATGAGCCGTCCTTCACACAACCTTTAATGTACAAAAAAATTAAATCGCACAAAACTACATTAAGTATTTACGCATCTAAATTAATTAATGAAAACAAAATTTCTCAACAGGAGTACGAAAAAGAAAAAGAGGACTTTAATATCCTTCTGGAAAATCAATTCAAATCCGCAAAAGATGATAAGCCCAAATTAGATTGGTTTACGGGAACCTGGTCTAGATATAGACCACAAAAAGGTAAAGACAGAAGAGGTAAAACAGGTGTAAAATCTGAAGATTTAATTAATATTTCTGAAAAAATTAATTACCTTGATGATACTCTTAAAGTCCATAAAACTATAAAAAAAATTTTTACTAAAAGGCATGAGGTAGTCATTTCCAAAAAAAATATAGATTGGTCAACCGCAGAAGCATTAGCATTTGGATCACTACTTGAGGAGGGTTTCCCCGTTAGATTGGTCGGACAAGACTCTGGAAGAGGAACTTTTAGTCAAAGGCACTCGGTATTAAGAAATCAGGAAGATAATTCCAGGTACATCCCATTAAATAATATTTCTAATACTCAAAAAAATTTCGAGATAGTTGATAGTTTTTTATCAGAATTAGCAGTTTTGGGTTTTGAATATGGTTATAGTTTAGTTGAACCTGAAACATTAACTATTTGGGAAGCACAATTTGGCGACTTTGCAAATGGTGCTCAGGTAGTTATAGATCAATTCATTGCTTCGGGTGAGAGAAAATGGAGAAGAGCGTCTGGTCTGGTTATGTTGCTACCTCACGGATATGAAGGTCAAGGCCCGGAACATTCTTCCGCTAGACTTGAAAGGTTTTTGCAATTAAGTGGTCAAGAAAATCTACAAGTAGTAAATTGTACTACACCAGCTAATTATTTTCATGTATTAAGAAGACAAATACATAGAGATTTCAGGAAACCACTGATAATTATGACTCCTAAATCTTTACTAAGAAATAAATTATGTGTTTCTAATTTACAAGAATTTGATAAATCAAAATCTTTTCATAGAATATTAATAGATCATGCATACACAGACAGTGATAATTATATCAAGCTAAAAAATGATAAAGATATTAAAAAAGTTATTATTTGCTCAGGAAAAGTTTATTTCGATCTTCTTAAGGCTAGAGAAATATTTAAAAAGGATGATGTAGTTTTAATAAGAATTGAGCAACTGTATCCTTTTCCAGTAAAATCTTTAGTCAAAGAGATTAAAAAATACTCACAAAATGCAAGCTTTTTTTGGTGTCAGGAAGAACCCAAAAATATGGGTGCATGGAGTTCTGTGAGAGATTATATACAATGGACTTTAGAGTATATTGAAGCTAAAAATAATAAAATTTCGTATATTGGGAGAGATCCGGCTGCATCACCTGCAACAGGTTATGCAAAAAGACACATCGCTCAACAAGAAGAAATTATTAGGAAAGTGTTTGATTAAATGAGTGAAAATATTTTAGTACCTATTCTTGGAGAAAGCGTAACCGAAGCTACAGTTGCAAAATGGTTAAAAAAGGAGGGTGAAAAAGTAGCTGCTGACGAGCCAGTTGTTGAATTGGAAACTGACAAGGTAAATTTAGAAGTTCCATCACCGGTAAGCGGAGTAATATCAAAAATTAATTCCAAAGATGGGGCAAATGTTGAAGTAGGTTCGGTTTTAGGTGTTGTTTCAAGTGTTTCAACTAAATCAGCTGAAAAAAATAATGAAAAAGATAAAATTCCCCCAGTAACTGAAGAAATCATTTCTGAAGCAGAAAATGTATCAAATGATTTAGAGGAAAAAGTATTACAAATAAATCAGCAACAAGATCAAGAAGAACCTCAAATAAATGAAATTGAAAATTTCAATGAAGATACAAGCAATAGTGAGCCTTTAATACTTACAAATGAGATTAAAAATGGAAAATCAGAGATCGTAAATAATCATATGTCTCCTGCTGTGAGAAAAATTGTTACAGAAAAAAATTTAAAATTAGAAGGAATTAAGGGTTCTGGAAAACGTGGAACCATTTTGAAAAGTGATCTACTTAATTTAATGAATAAAACACCTGAGCCAAATGAAAGAAAGATTAAGTTTGGACCTGAAGAAAGAATTCAAATGTCAAGACTAAGACAAACAATTGCCAAAAGATTAAAGTCTGCACAAGAAACTGCTGCAATGCTCACAACTTTCAATGAGGTAGATATGTCGAAAGTGATAGATTTAAGAAAGGAAAATCAAAATGAATTTAAAAAAAAATTTGGAATTAAACTAGGTTTTATGTCCTTTTTTATAAAGGCCGCAATAAAAAGTTTAAAATTGTATCCAATAATTAATGCTGAAGTTGAAAATAATGAGATAGTTTACAAAAATTATTATAATATCAGTTTTGCTGTTGGCACGGACAAGGGTTTGGTTGTTCCAGTTTTGAAAAATGCAGACGAGATGTCTTTTGCAGAAATAGAAAAAAATATTAAGAAATTATCTGACAAAGCAAATGGGGGAATTTTATCCATCGAAGATTTGCAAGGAGGTACTTTCACAATTAGTAATGGTGGCGTATATGGCTCTATGTTATCAACACCTATAATTAATCCACCACAATCAGGAGTTCTTGGAATGCACAATATTGTAGAGAGACCAATAGCTGTAAATGGTGAAATAAAGATTAAACCTGTAATGTACTTAGCTTTATCTTATGATCATAGAATTATAGATGGCAAAGAAGCTGTTTCTTTCTTAAAAGAAATAAAAGAGAGTTTAGAGGAACCTGAAATATTATTTTTAGATAGTTAAAATGTCAGATAAATTTGATGTAACTGTTATTGGTGGCGGACCAGCTGGTTATGTATGTGCGATAAGAGCATCACAACTTGGGTTAAAAACCGCATGTATCGAAGCAAGAGGTACGCTTGGTGGAACATGTTTAAACATAGGGTGTATTCCATCAAAAAGTCTTTTGAATTTATCTGAATCCTTTCATCAAGCTCAAGATTTTTCTAAAATCGGTATTGAAACTGGGGAAATCAAATTAAATTTACCAAAAATGATGAAAAATAAAGAGAAAGCTGTAACTATTTTAACCAAAGGAGTAGAATTTTTATTTAAAAAAAATAAAATAAATTACATTAAAGGTATAGGAAGTTTAGTAGACAAAAATAAAATCTCTATCACTGATAATCAAGGTATTAAAAAAACAATCGAAAGTAAAAATATTATAATTAGTACAGGATCTGAGGCTACTCCATTACCAGGAATAGAATTTGATGAAAAACAAATATTATCCTCAACAGGTGCATTAAGTATTGAAAAAGTTCCGTCAAAAATGTTAATTATAGGCGCAGGATATATAGGTCTTGAAATGGGATCAGTTTGGTCACGACTTGGATCTGAAGTGCATGTAATAGAATATCTTGATCATGTTACTCCTGGTTTGGATAAAGAGATATCTAACGAATTTATGAAAATTCTTAAAAAACAAAAAATTAATTTTCACCTAAATACCAAAGTTGAAAAAATTTCTAAAAATAACAATGGAGTAGTAGTTAAAACAGTTGATAATCAAGACAAAAAAAATATTTATGAAGGTGATGTAGTCCTAATATCTGTTGGTAGGAAACCTTACACAAAAAATCTTAATCTTGAAAAAGTAGGTATTGTTTGCGATGAAAAAGGAAGAATTAAAGTTAATAAAAAATTTCAAACCAGTATTAAAAACATTTTTGCTGTTGGCGATGTTATTAATGGGCCAATGTTAGCACATAAAGCAGAGGAAGAGGGAATAGCAGTCGCAGAGTTAATTGCTGGTCAAGCAGGTCATGTTAATTATGATCTAATTCCTGGTGTAATATATACCTCGCCAGAAGTTGCATATGTTGGAAAAACAGAGGAAGAATTAAAAAAAAATAGTATTAAATATAAAGTGGGAAAATTTCCTTTTATTGCAAATTCAAGAGCTAAAGCTGTTGATAAACCAGAGGGATTTGTAAAAATATTAGCTGATGACAAAACCGATAAAGTTTTGGGTGTTCATATAATAGGACCTCATGCAGGTGAAATGATTGCAGAGATGTCTGTAGCAATGGAATTTGGTGCAAGTTCCGAGGATATTGCAAGAACTTGTCATGCACATCCTACTTTTTCAGAGGCTATAAAAGAAGCTGCTTTATCAGTAGAAAAAAGACAGATTCACTCATAATATATTTCAAATATATTATGAAATACCCAATTCTAATACCAAACATTTTTAATTTTCCATTTACTTATAAAAGTAAAAAAAAATTAAAGACTGGTCAGTATGTAAAAGTTCCATTTGGAAAATCAATCAAAACTGGGATAGTGTGGCACGAGTTTCAAAAACAATCAAATAAGAATTATTCTTTAAAAAAAATCAAAGATGTAATTGAGACGCCAGCATTGAGCAACAAAACTATAAAATTTTTAGATTGGTTTTCTAAATATAATTTGATTCCTATAGGTATGTCTCTCAAACTTCATCTTTTAAGTGGTGAAGTTCCTATAAGCTACTCTGACAAAGAGTATAAAAAATTTAAAATTAAAGAAAAGAAAAATATTTTTAAATTTTCGTCCGAGCAAGAATTAGCATTTAAAAATTTAAATAACGAAAAAAACAAATTTAGAGTACACTTATTGCAAGGAGCAACAGGTTCAGGAAAAACCTTGGTTTATTTTAAATCCATAATTGATACAATCAGCAAAGGCTTTCAGGCACTTATTTTGTTGCCTGAAATTGGGTTAACATTTGAATTTGAAAAAAAATTTGAGGAATTTTTTGGCTTTAAACCTGCAATCTGGCATTCATCAATTACAAAAAAAAATAAAAAAATTATATGGAGTGGCCTAGCGTCAGGAAAAATAAAGGTAGTAATAGGCGCGAGATCTGCTCTTTTTTTACCATTTAAAAAAATTGGAGAAATTATAGTTGACGAGGAGCATGACCAATCTTTCAAGCAAGATGAGGGGGTTATCTATAACGCAAGGGATATGGCCATAGCAAGAGCAAAATTTGAAAATATTCCAATAAATCTTGTTAGCGCAGTTCCCTCAATTGAAACATATGAAAACATAATAAATAAAAAATACACATACTCAAGAATATTAAAAAGATATAGAGATGCAAAATTACCAAAACACGAAATAATTAACCTTAAAGAAAACAAGCCTGATAAAAAATCATACATAAGTCCACTCACAAAAAATAAAGTTTTGGAACATTTAAATGCAGGTGATCAAATTTTATTTTTTATAAACAGAAGAGGATATTCCCCTCATGTAATGTGCACTAATTGCTTAAAAGTTTTTTCATGCCCGAATTGTTCAATAAATTTAGTTTACCATAAAAATAAACAAAAACTTCTTTGTCATTATTGTGGTTTTAAATCCTCATTAGACAGGAAATGCTCAGGTGAATTCAAATGTGATTTAGCTTTTAGTGGACCGGGTGTAGAAAAAGTAACAGAGGAAGTAAACAAGCTATTTCCAAATTTTAAAACACAAATTTTTTCAAGCGATACTATGAGTAAAAAATCTTCAAATGTAATACTAAATAATATTTTAAATAATGAAATAAATATTTTAGTAGGTACTCAATTAATCTCCAAAGGGTATCATTTCCCTAATTTAAATTGTATCGTAGTTCTAGATATTGATTTAACATCTATGGGACATGATTTGAGATCTTCTGAAAAAAATTTACAGCTTTATCATCAGTTATCAGGAAGAGCGGGAAGAAGCGGAAAGCCAGCTACTGTATATTTTCAAACATATGATTTAAAATCAAAAACTATAAATCAAATAACTAATGAAGATCCATTTGTATTCCTAGATAGCGAACTTAATATTCGGAAAAAACACAGTCTGCCACCGTATGAGAGGTTTATTAGTATTATATTAACTTGTGATGAACAAAAAAAACTTTACTCAGAGTCATTAAAAATTAAAAGTTATTTAGAAAGTAATCTTAAAGCTAAAATACTTGGACCTGTAGAGGCACCAATTTTCAAGATAAAAAAAAATTATAGATATAGACTTCTATTGAGATCAAAAAAGTCACCACCAATACAACAAAAACTCTCACATTTATTGAATATATTTAAAATTCAACCTGGAATAAAACTAATAGTTGATGTTGACCCAATATCCTTTAATTAGCCCTAATTTTATTATAAATTTGTCAAATCTGCCGCTTGAAGCAATATAATACTTATGCTAATTAATTGCCAATTTTACCTTTAAAACGGAGAGTTAAGATTGACTAACAACAACCTCGAAATCACAGTAAATAATAGCTATTCGCAATCTTTGTATGAATTAGCAAAAGAGGAAAATGGTGTTGAAGAAATAGAGACTCAAGTAAGTTCAATTTTAAAATTGATTTCAGAAAGCAGTGATTTTCAAAATTTAATAAAAGACCCTACTAATTCGCAAGAAGTGCAATCTAACGTTATAAATGCAATATGTGAAAAATTTAAAATTAATTTATTATTATCTAAATTCTTAATTTTTCTAGTAAAAAAAAGAAGATTATTTTTTATTAAAAAAATCTTAAAAGATTTTCTTACTATTTGTTCTAGCAAAAGAGGGGAAATAGTTGCTAGACTGACAGCAGCTAAGGATCTAGATAATAATGAAATAGAAAATATTAAAAAAAGTTTGAAAGAAAATTTTGGATCAAATTTAAAACTTGATTTTTCACATGATCCCTCTTTAATTGGGGGTCTTATAATACAAGTGGGAAGTGTTATGATTGATACTTCAATTAGAGGTAAATTACAAAAAATAGAAAACAATATGATAGAGGCATAAATGGAAATTAATCCTTCAGAAGTAACAAAAATATTAAAAGAGCAAATTAAAAAAGTAGGTGAAAAAGCAGAAGTTTCAGAGGTTGGTCAAGTATTGTCTGTTGGTGATGGTATAGCAAGAATTTACGGATTAGATAATGTTCAAGCAGGTGAAATGGTAGAATTTTCCGATGGATCAAAAGGAATGGCATTAAACCTGGAAAACGACAACGTGGGAGTAGTTATTTTCGGTGATGATAAAGCTGTAAAAGAGGGAGATACAGTGAAAAGAACAGGTGCAATTGTTGATACACCAGTTGGAAAAGAACTATTAGGAAGAGTTGTTGATGGTTTGGGAAATCCTATTGATGGAAAAGGTAGTTTAGATAAAGGAATAAAAAGAAGCAGAGTCGAAGTTAAAGCTCCAGGAATAATTCCTAGAAAGTCGGTTAGTGAACCAATGCAGACCGGCTTAAAATCAATTGATAGTCTTGTACCAATTGGACGAGGACAACGAGAATTGATAATAGGTGACAGACAAACAGGAAAAACAGCTGTAGCTATAGATGCGATTATAAACCAAAAAAAAATTAACGAGTCTAATGATGAAAAACAAAAATTATATTGTGTATACGTTGCAATTGGACAAAAAAGATCAACTGTAAGACAGATTGAAAAAACATTAGAGGAAGCTGGCGCCATGGAATACACGACTATTGTAGCAGCAACAGCCTCTGATGCTGCCCCGCTCCAATTTTTAGCTCCATACACAGGATGTGCTATGGGAGAATATTTTAGAGATAATGGAATGCACGCTTTAATTATATATGACGATTTATCCAAACAAGCTGTTGCTTATAGACAAATGTCATTACTCTTAAGAAGACCGCCTGGTAGAGAAGCATATCCAGGTGATGTATTTTATTTACACAGTAGACTGCTTGAGAGAGCAGCAAAACTTAGTGATGAACATGGCGGAGGATCTTTAACCGCTCTTCCAATCATAGAGACACAGGGTGGAGACGTGTCTGCGTTTATTCCAACTAATGTTATTTCAATCACTGATGGACAAATTTTCTTAGAAACAGAACTTTTTAACCAAGGGATAAGACCTGCGATAAACGTAGGTCTTTCAGTTTCAAGAGTTGGTTCGTCTGCTCAAACAAAAGCAATGAAAAAAGTTTCTGGTTCAATGAAATTAGAGTTAGCACAATATAGGGAAATGGCTGCTTTTGCACAGTTTGGTTCTGATCTAGATGCATCAACACAAAAATTACTTAATAGAGGTTCAAAACTAACTGAGTTATTGAAGCAAAAACAATATTCACCTATGACAGTTGCGGAGCAAGTAATTTCAGTGTTTTGTGGTGTAAAAGGATACCTTGACGATGTTGATCAAAAAAATATCTCTGAATTTGAAAAAAACATTGTTGAGAAGTGTAAATCCGAGGCTCCAGAGATAATCGAAAGCATTTCAAATTCAGGAAAACTTGAAGAAAATACAGAAAAAAGATTAGTAGAAATAATATCAGACCTTAAAAAAAATTAGAATTATTGGAATATGGCAAGTTTAGATGATTTAAAGAAACGAATTTCGAGTGTTAAATCTACTCAGAAAATAACAAAAGCGATGAAAATGGTAGCAGCAGCAAAATTAAGAAAGGCACAAGAGGGAGCAGAAAGAGGAAGACCATATTCTGAAAAAATGAATAACATTATTCTTAATCTTTCGAGAACTTTAACTGACAAAGAAACTTCACCAAAATTATTAATTGGTTCAGGAGAAAATAAAACTCATTTGTGTGTTGTAATGACCTCTGACAGAGGTCTTTGTGGAGGTTTTAATTCTAATATTATAAAAAAAGCAAAAATGTATTTTAAAAAAATATTAGATGATGGCAAGACACTAAAAATAATTACTGTTGGTTCCAAAGGATATGATCAATTAAAAAGACTATATGAAGATAAAATTGTTGAAAAAATTTCATTTAAAGAAACAAAAAATGTTAATTATTTTGATGCCGATAAAGTAGGCAAAAAAATTATAGATATGTTCAACAAAAATGAATTTGACGTTTGCACAATTTTTTATAATAAGTTTAAAAATGTGATTACTCAAATACCACAAGAGCAGCAATTAATACCACTTGAACCTAATAAAGATATTGAAACTAAATCAGATGATAATTACGATTTTGAGCCTGAGGAGGATGAAATTCTAAGAAATCTATTGCCAAAAAATATATCTACCCAAATTTTCAAAGCTATGCTAGAAAACTCTGCTAGTGAACAGGGTTCAAGAATGAGTGCAATGGATAATGCAACTAGAAACGCAGGAGAGATGGTAGATAAACTTACTATTGAATATAATAGAAGTAGACAAGCAGCGATAACAAAAGAGTTAATTGAAATAATATCAGGAGCAGAAAGTTTATAATTATGAGAAAAGGAAAAATTACACAAGTAATAGGAGCAGTAGTAGACGTAAAATTTGAGGGAGAATTACCTGAAATTTTGACAGCATTAGAGTGCGATAACAGTGGAAATAGACTAGTCTTAGAAGTTGCACAGCATCTAGGAGAGTCGAGCGTTAGAACTATTGCAATGGACGCCACAGAAGGTCTTAAAAGAGGTGATGAGGTAGTTGACACTGGTGCGCCTATTAAAGTTCCAGTAGGACCAGAGACGCTTGGTAGAATTACAAATGTTATAGGAGAGCCAATAGACGAAAAAGGTGAAGTTAAAACTAAGGAAAGTTGGCCGATACATAGATCAGCACCAGAATTTAATGATCAATCGACAGAAACAGAAATACTTGTTACAGGAATTAAAGTTGTTGATCTTCTTGCTCCATATGCAAAAGGTGGAAAAATTGGCTTATTCGGCGGAGCAGGAGTG